>Ga0308175_100000127_pt1 | contig 58001 bp, 46 predicted proteins | sample PhyCR1_3_FD_203893 | JGI IMG/M metagenome (GOLD analysis project Ga0308175, IMG submission 203893) | Soil microbial communities from UC Gill Tract Community Farm, Albany, California, United States - DLSLS.C.R1 | ecosystem: Environmental > Terrestrial > Soil > Agricultural land | place: USA...
CCCACCTCGTCCAGTCGTTTCATCCAACCAACGGCCGGAGTAAGGCCAAATGTGAAGCGCGCCAACCCGCGCTTTCCAGGGATTTTCGAAATACACAACAATCCCCTTTGCTGCGAGCGCCTTCAACTCTCGCGTTCGCCGCTCGCCAGCGCCTTCCCGCCTACTCATTTGGAGGTCAAGTAGAACACGGCTGAGCCGGAGACGCAACATCACCGCCAGTTATCTTTCGATAGAACAGAGGGCGGATCCGTCGAACCTCGGTTTCGCCGTCATTCATTCGGCTGCCTAACGGGAACTCGTTATCTTGAGCTCGAGTTGGTTCCTCGCACCTGGCGCCAAATCATTCAGTGCCTCATTTCGCCTTATCTTTGATAGCCGGTAAAACTCGGAGACCCACGACGTCAATTGACATCGAATGTCACGGCAATATAGCATTGATCGGCGCTCATTCAGGGTAAATAACGGCAAAAGCCCTAACGTTGTTGCCGGAAGTGGCGAGGTTTCGATGCGAAATGGGAACTACAAACGTCTGCCTATCCCCCAAAAGATAGGTTGTGAGTCCCCCATTGATGCGGAATACTACAAACCTAAGCAAAATCGCATCCCATCATTGACTAGTCGCGACGCGATCTCTTTTTTGGGGTTGCTATCAGGGGTAATAAAAGAGGGGTCTCCTCACGAGGGCGGAACTTCGCCTCCCTCATGGAGTGGGTATGGCACATCTGCCGTGGTTCGCGCTTTTCGTCAAATCGAAACACGAGAAAAGTGTTTCGGCCATCTTGCAAGCCGAAAGCTATGAAGCATTTCTGCCCACACACAGCCATCGCATCAAATACGACGAGAGATTCGAGCTGCCGCTGGTTCCTAGCCATGTGTTCTGTCGATTGGAATCCCAGAACCGCGTACCAGTGATCACCACGCCAGGCGTGTTCTCGATCGTCAGTTCCCACCACGGACCAGAGCCTATTGGCGAGCATGAAATCGAAAGGATTCAGCGCATGCTGAAGATGCCAACCGCGCCAGTACCTTGGCACTATGTTGTACCTGGAGACACGGTTCTGGTTGAATCCGGACCATTTAAGAGCTTCCGCGGCGTCGTGACTGACGCAAGCGATGGCAAATGGATTGTAGTTTCTCTCAATTTGCTTCGAGGCTCCGTCGCGGTCAGACTGGATCGAGATTCGCTATCAGTTAAGGTCGATTCCACAAGCAGGTACACAAGGGCTTGCAGCCAAGCCGGCTCGGCTTGATCGCTCCGAGCGGGAATATGGGGCAATACAGAATTGGCACTGCAATTATGAACTCTTCTCCGTACCGCATTGTGAATTCCAGAGTTGTCTTCCTGGTTGGCGGCGGCTCGACTCGTTCATCGATACGTGCGCGCGATCGACTGAGTCATTGCGTCGTTGGGCATGTTGTTGCCCGTCGCGGTTCGGTACTTGCCATAGGCCTTCAAAATCATCGAAGCCAGGCTGATGACCGCTTCCAGGTCATCTCGAGTGCACTTCGGCAGAATACTTGCACCGCTGTCGCGGGCCGGCGTCTCCTCGACAGCGCCGCCCGTCGCTTTGGCTAACGCGAGCGACAGCTTTGTAGCTCTCGTAAGTGTGACTTGAGCGGATGTGCTAGCTCGCTAATTCCCGAACCTCTCAACCCCTCACTCCGTAGAATCGGCCACTCATTACCGGAGATTTCAATCCTCTTTCCTGGAAACTCGACGACGTCATCTGAAACTGCGAATACGACAACGGCTGTGTGCAATACCGCTGGAACGTCCGTCAGATGCTGCCACAAGTACAAGCGCAAGCGCATCGGTCAGCAGTCCTCGCGTGCTACTTAAATTCGCCCACATCAGCCGGACATCTCCCGGTCCGGATTCGGAACGAATGTGTCACTGTTGCGGCGTGCTCATTGCCTGGTCCCTCACGGTTACGATTGCGGAAAACGGGCGTGAAGTTCCTCATCCGAAAGCTTTGTTCCAGCGATTTCAGTCAGTGATAAACCGGTTGAGTTTGGGCGTATACGTCTCGCCCCCAAATCCTTCCAGTCTGTTGCGGAGAACTTTGTGGACGGGAGCGCTCGTGTGAGAGTTGCTTTCAGATAGAATTGCCTACAATCTGTGGAGAGGTTCTGGGGTTTTGGCTGAAGGTAATCGCATCCGGATCGCGTTACTGGACGACCATACTCTTTTCCGCGAGCTTCTTGCACAGAGCTTGGCCTTGGAGCCGGATCTCGAACTCGTCTGCCAATGCGGCACTGTGCACGAGATGCTTGAGTTTATTGGTCGCACGCCGGTCGACCTGATCCTATTGGATATCAATCTTGGAGCGGAACAGGGCGGATCATTCCTGACACGCGCTCGGGTGTCGGGATTCCGGGGGAAGGTTCTGGTTCTTACTGCGGGCGTGGGTAACCGCGAAGCAGCATGGCTTGTCGATCGTGGGTGCTCCGGGATTGTATTCAAGAACGAGCCGTCTTCATTGCTGCTTGAGCGCATCCGTCAGGTGATCGCGGGCACCGAGCCCAAACCACACTTCGAGCGCGGAGCAGAGGCCCATGAGCCAAGCAGGACCTTGACGGCTCGTGAGCGCGAGGTGCTTGGTGCGGTCTGTCAAGGATTGGCGAATAAAGAAATTGCGCAGCGGCTGAACATCTCAGAGAACAGCGTCAAATCGTTCCTTCAACAGCTGTTCCAAAAAACCGGGGTTCGAACCCGTGCGCAACTCGTAGCTGCGGCGATCGAAACTTATTGGGATCAGCTTCAGTGAAGGAACTCTTGAGGCAAGTACGGCAGCTCGTGATCGGGGATTCGCCGCGGCTATCGAAGCTCGTTTGCATGGCCTGGCGTAAAGCTCAGAACATCACAACCGGTTCCCCTGAGTCTCCAACTCGTCAGAGCCTTCTGCTGACCGAGGGTGTCTCGTCCTAGTTGGATCAGCCGCCCCGCACCAAAATTGAGAGATGAGCAGCACAACCGCAAAACAGCAGCCTTCGGGCCCAAGGTGATACACGAGGTCACCCCCAAAAGACTTTACGATCGCGCGCGAGACATATAGTCCCAATCCCCGCTCGGATGCGCCGGGCTGAAATGGTTCGAAGAGCAACTCCGGACGGTTTACGGGCGGACCACTGTTCGTGAAGCTCACGATCACTCGCCCGCGATCGACAGAAACGCTAATGCGCAAAAGCTTGCATTGCTGTCCCTGTAGAGCGCGATTTGCGTTGCGGACAATGTTCAGAAAGACTTGCAGCAACGCCTCTCCATCCCCACAAACCAGCGGGATCTCGCCATTGGCCGACCAAGTTACCGCCACATCACTTTCCTTCAGCGACGGTTCCGTTAAAATCCGTAGATGATCGAGCATCACACGAATACTCGCTGTGTCCAGGTCGTGATCCGAAACAGGATGCTGCTCCGTGTATGCGAGCTTCTCTAAGCTATCCACCAACGATCTCAGTCCGATTAACTCCTCGGCGTCGGCCATCTCTGGGCGACTCATGATGCGCCGAATGAGGATGCGCATCGCATTGCTCAAGTTTCGCGTTTCGTGCCAGAACGCGCCCATGATGACCCGTGTACTGGTAGTGAGCGAATACAGCCCGGATTCTTGGCGTTCCCTGAAGCGTTCCGATTCATCGAAGATAACGGCAGTGATGCTGCTGGCGGACGGCGGCCCATAACTCGTCACCCAGATGTACGCGATAAACGCTTCGCCGGTCGACTTATAACCGGTACCCTCAATCATTGTTTTTCCGAGATGGAGCAAGCGGCTCGCTCGCCTTAAACGACCCAGATCAGGCAGATATTCGTCGATGACTTCGCCCTGTAGAGATGGCGGCCTGAAGCCCAGCAATTCGTAAAGCGGTTCGTTGGCGAATTCTACTCGGCCGGTCGGATCCAGACTAAGAAGAGCCGCCGGCACGCCTCGAAGGAGACTCTCCAGTTGCTGCTCAGCGTGCTCGTGTTCGCGTAATTGACAGGACAAGTTATGCGCGTACGTTTGTGAGGCCTTCCGCTGGTGATCCATGGCGCGGATGAGGAAACCACACACGATATACGTGAGGAAAGTACAGAGGGGACGTAGCAGAAGTCCTGCCCCCAGGGAACGAGGGCTGATGTACTCGGAAAGAAGTGTAGCGGCCCCGCCCATTAGAAACAGATCGGAGGTGCTGATGCAAGGAGCCGAGAGTAACAGAGGAATGAAATACAGGGATCGAATGGGCGGATCTGTGAGTTGCTGGCATACCAGGGTGATCAGCAACATCGCCGAAGCAGCCAGAAAAAGAGCACGTTTTCGGGTTCGGGGAAGCCACCCGAGCAGCAGCATCTCCCGTTGCGCCCTCTCCATGTGAGTAATTTTCTTTACGACTGATTTTCCTTGTTAACACTTAAAGTACTCCTAAGGAGCTGAAAGTTTACATGGTCGAAGTACCGGCAGTACCTGTTACCTGAAAGTATTCCAGGGCAACGTTCGTCACGGCATCCTCCTCTGATTCGCTCGGCTGCGGAAGTAGATCCTATTTTGGGAGGCGCCCTATAGACTTCAGACCGCGCCGGGGCTGAAACAATGCAGTAATAAGCCTTCCGCCCATTTGTCCAGCGAAGGAAACCGTTCGATATTGTGAACCGGACGTCTGCTTTTTCTGGGTGCCCGGGTCCCAGGACGGAAGCCGAGCTAGTCCTTGCGATCGGGGCTACGCTCGAAAGAAACTCAGTTTATGAAATCCGCGTAATCGTTCGCTTGGAGCGCCTTAAATGATCACGATTACGTGAAAAGAATGGCACGCGATCACGGAAAAACCCAAATCAAATACAACCCAAAAAATCAAGAGCGGGTTATAGACTGCGCTGAGTACCGTAGTACTCCAGCAAAGAAGTGGCTGGTATACCAGAATCGAATTGATCCGGGATCCGATTGCCCGGTCCATGTGATACGCCAGCCGCGTTCGAAGAAACGATACGACTGGAACGACAACCAGCAATCCGCGAAGATACCGTTTATTCGACTTAACCGGGTCCAAAACCGGCTGATGGGGCTTGGAAATTCCGGAATCGATGTGAGAGCTACTCTACTTTTGCACTGTCTAGAAATGGCCTTAGTGTCGGAATTGGAAAACGATCACGTGATTACTAGCGATAGTTTTGCCATTCATTGAAGCTGGTGTGAATACCCAACCCTTTGCCGCATCGAGCGCCGCTCTGTAGAAAGCTGGTGGGACCGTGTTCTCCGTCTGGAGCAACCGAGCCTCGGCCACCCGGCCGCTCTCGCTGACTCTCACACCGACTCTTACTTCTGCGGTGACAAGCCCAAGGCGTTCCGCCCGCCCGGCGAATTTCGGAAGCACCTGCTGAACTGGGCGCGGGGGTATATACGCGCCGACCGACTGTCTGCCGGATGGGCTTATCGGGCCAGTCCGCGCTTGATCAGGGTACGGACTTTGGCGAGTCGTTATCTGGACTGCTGAGTCTACGCGACTCGACGGCTCTCCGGAAGAAGCGTTATGGTGGGCGCTTTCGGAACCAGACGCAGTGTTGCGTGCCTGCGTTGCCCGTGCCGCATCAGATGCTTTTGTCCCCAGATTTAGCACCGTGTCGTGGCTGTCGTTCGATACTTGGGCGGGCAACTTCAAAGCAGGTACTCCCATTTGGGCTGGTGGCCCGGCCTCAGTCTTGCCAGGCATCGGCCGATTTGGATCGGCAGCGAGCTTGCGGCCGATCTCGATTATCTTCCCCTCGCTTTTGAGAGTTGCCGTAGCCGCCCTGGATTTCATGGCTTCAGATGGCTTTCCGGGTTCACCGACCATATGCCCCGATAGTTTCTGGCTCCCCATCAGGCGTATTGACTCACTCTTCCGGGTGCCGGGTCCGTATACCTGCAGCCGAAAAGCGACTTCGCTGCTCTTCGGAAGATAGAGGATAGACCCATGGGCCAGTTCGCCTGCTGTGACGCTGATTTCTCGGTAGTCTTTACCGTCGTTTATCTCCAGAACGGCGTCGTGCGCGTTTCGGATGGGTGGCGCGTTTCGGTCCCAACTGATTTTCACGCGCTCACCAGCTCTTGAAAGCCTAAGGCCAAGGCTCGGAGTCGAACTGCCAACCCGAGGCAAATCAGATAGGGTACCGCCACGGTAACCGTTCCCTACATACATAACTCCCCACGTCGCAATCGTAGTCAGCGCAAACACGGCACACAGTCTGAGCCACGGCAGCCTACGGCCTGAGCGCTGCGGATTCGATGAAGGCGCAGGAAGCGAGTCAAGCTTCGAACCGTGCGGGCAAACAGGTGGAATATCCGGCGCAGCTTCACCTTCGATCTTGCTCCCTGCTGGCTCGATCGCGTGTTGTGCGCGGGGAGCAGCGGGCGGCTGTTCAGAGGTTCGCGCTTCGGGCGGTGCAGGTGAATCTGTAGACTGGGTTTCGCTGTCGGATGGCGGACGTTCTTCGCTCGGCCGTTCAAGGGGTGGTGTCGATTTGGGAAGCGCCGTGCCCTTGATACTGAAACCGGCAGAAGCAGCTCCGAGGGCACCTTCTAGGATCGAATTGGAAGATGTGAGGACTTCTGCTTCTTCCGTGACGGCTCTACCCGACCCGGCGTCTGAGCCACTGTCGCACTTAGCCCGCGGTTTTCTTAATTTGAATAGCTCAAATACCTTCTTCGTCGATGCCAGCCCATGCTTCCATCTGAGAGCGTGTTCATCGCCTCCCTCCAGATCGCCTAGCTCATAGACTCGCATGTAAAAGTCATCGCGGATTCTCGGCCCGATAGGCACCTCAATCGGCGATGACGTTGGCGATTTCGAAGAAATGCGGAGAGCACCCGAGCGATGCTCTTTGGTGGAGAAAACTCCATCGAGACTACGGCAGTACAGCTCGAGAGAAACGTGGTCGGCGGGTTCGTTTCGTATGATCAGGGCGACATCGTTTTGCTTAGGGAAGTTCTTTAAGTGAAACCGAGCGTCTTCCTGATTTAAACTGCCGACCTTCCGAGCCGAGAACCAGCCGAGCAGTTTCATCCCGGCGAGTTCCGGATCCTTGATACATTTACCAAGCAGAGCATCCAGCTGAGGTTGGACGCCTCCACTTGGGGTCGTTTCGCCGTTCCCAACCGGTCGGAACGAGAACGAACGCAAGCTTTGGACTGCTGCGCAATCAGGCTCGGCAGATCCGAACAGTACGCCATAAATCTCCTCACAGGGCTTATCTCCAGGCATCAAGTTGCAGAAGCGAGTAACAACTTCTGGCGCGAGGCGAACCAGGAAAGGCGCACGCCGTGAGTTTGGGGCCGGCGAAGGATCGGGGATGAGACTGATAATCGACTTCACTCTGTAACAAGCACCCAGAAAACAGACTACCCCAGTGTAGTCTCTCAGTGGCTTTTGCGGATGAAGTTTAGCGGCCTTGGCGGTTGCTGACGTTCGCGCGATTCGGACGGATATTAGCTGACTTCCGCGGCCCGAAGGCCGCTAGAACAAGTTCAGAAATTCCTCGTGAGCTCGGGAAGAATGTGGGTTTCGTTGAATCGCCCTTGCGCTCGGGCTTGAAAGTACCGCGCGGCCACAGGGCGTACTTGTTCCGATGAACATGGATCCCGCTGATATCCGGCGGTGACGAATGTGTGAGGTCCTCCGATGATGTGATCAAGAGCACGTCACAGCCTTGCACAGCTGAAGGTGTGCGAAGAAATCCCATATAGGCGGTACATGGATGATTGGTCAGGTTCGACGACTTACAAGAGGGTTGATCTCACACGAGCCAAGCTGCTCTCGATACGCCGGTCTGAAACCCCTCACAAGAGGCGGCTTCATTGGCTCGTAAGAACTGACTTCTGAAACGAAAAACTGCTGGCTGCGGAAGCGCCGCTGGGGGGCGCGCGATGTTGATGTTTAGCGGCTCGTACCGTGACCCTTAGTACGCCGATTTGAGGGTCGAGCGATTAGCGGATTTGTGGTAACACCATTGCTTTCATAAACTTAGGACAATGAGCAGCTTTTACGGAGGGATTGACTTTATATCAATTTGGCTTCAAACTCGGTATTCCCCTCTAGAACGAGATATGCCGGTATTACCCAAACGGCGTATGAGGGCGAAGCTTTGTCAGCCGTCCCATGTTGACGGCTTGAAATCAACCAGCCACCACCCAGTGAGGTCCGCAGTGTCCGACTGTACGGCAAATCCGAGTCCCTGGTTTGCAATTTATGTGAAGAACCGCCACGAGAAGAAGGTTGCTCTTAGTCTTCAGAATAAGGGTATCGAAGCTTTCTTGCCCACGTATGTGAAGCTTCACGAGCATAGTAAAAAGTTCGAGTTGCCGCTCTTTCCTGGGTATGTATTCTGTCGGATACAGTGTGAAAGTAAGTTGCCCATCGTCAGTACTCCGGGGGTGTTCTCGATCGTCGGCAATGGATCTCCCTCGGCGATTATTCCGGAAACAGAGATAGACGGAATTAGGCGGACCATTGAATCTGGATTCGCTATCAAGCCCTGGCCCTACATAACACGTGGCCAACAGGTATGCCTCAAGTCAGGCCCTCTGCGAGGTGTTGAAGCGGTGGTCATGGATGAAACGCATTACAAATGGCTGATCCTATCTGTGCACCTCCTGCAGCGTTCTCTGGCGGTGAAAGTCGAACGTTCTTGTCTTTCGTGATCACTTCGACGTTAACGTGCAGTCCTCGGTCTTAGCCCTTCCTTAAAAGGGGCAGGTGAAGTGCCTAGACCTCCAGGAATGGCCGTTTGATTCGCACATTGCAAACACATCAACTGGCGAAATAGCAGGCCCAAGGTGGATCCAGTCGAAGGCGACGACGATGTTGACATCTTGATCTGGCTTGTAAGTACTGCGCCTCAGAACTTGCGAACAGCGTTCTCTTGTCCTCTGCCAGAAAGTGGAATGATTCTTTTGATCTCGGCTCACCACGTGAACAATATCGCTCTCGAGGCTGCAATTCTCGCGCGCTCCAAAGAGACCCTTCTGGCGCGTGCATCTATGCCAGACGGCAGCCTTGCGCTGCTTTTCGAGTCTTAACCCCAGCAACTCATGCAATTGCCTAACAAGGTGTCTGTGCTTGGCGTCGGAATCAGTACCACCAGCTACTCCGATGCTGTGCGTGTTTGCGGCGAACTCATCGCAGATGCGCCCTGCGAATCGGCATCTTCAACTCACGAAGGTCGATATGTCTGCGTGACCTCAGCCCACGGGCTCGTGCTCGCACGGTCGGACGATCGATTCCGAGGGATTCTGAATGGAGCTGTCCTTGTAACGCCCGACGGTATGCCGGTCGTCTGGGCGCTCCGGTCTTTTGGTGTGTCAGGCCAGAACCGTGTTTACGGGCCAGACTTGATGTTGGAGCTACTCAAGCAGGCGGAAGCGGTTGGGCATCGAGTCTTTTTGTACGGTGGTCGACCCGATACTCTCCATGCGCTCGCGTCTCGTCTTGAGGGCCGGTACCCAGAGCTGAAAATCGTCGGCAGTTATTCTCCACCGTTTCGTCCTATGACTGCGGACGAGGATGCTGCTCTCATCGCGATGATTCGTCGATTGCAGCCTCACCTCATCTTCGTCGGCTTGAGCACGCCTAAGCAGGAGTATTGGATGGCATCTCATGCCCGTGCGTTCCCAGGTGCAGTTTTGATCGGTGTGGGTGCTGCATTTGATTTTCACGCCGGACGGGTATCGCAAGCGCCGCGCTGGATGCAGCAACTGGGCCTGGAATGGGCGTTCCGGCTGGCGTCCGAGCCGCGGAGGCTTTGGAGGCGGTACATCCTTATAACGCCAAGATTTCTGCCCTTGTGGGGTCTGCAGAAGCTGGGACTATTGAGCCCCCGGCCTTAACTCTTCACATATCGATCTGTACGTCGGAAGCGAAAGCCCGCTCAGGCGTCTGTTGCACGAAAAGGTCAATTAACATCGTTCGCACTGGAGAAACATACATGCATGTTGCAAGAGTAGCGGTCACTGGGGCCGGCGGGTTCATAGGTCATCATCTTACTAGATATCTGGTCGAGAAGGGATATTGGGTTCGAGGCGTTGATGTAAAGCGGCCTGAATACGAAGAAACACCCGCGCACGAGTTTCTTGAACTCGATTTACGCGATAAAGCCTCATGCGAAGAAGCGACCAGTGGTGTAGACGAAGTCTACGCCCTGGCGGCGAACATGGGCGGTATCGGGTTCATCGAAACACATAAAGCCGTGATCGTCCGAGACAATACCCTGATCAACCTGCAAACTATCGAAGCGTCACGACAGAACCGCGTAAAGCGATATCTATATACCTCAAGTGCTTGCATTTATCCTGGTTACCTTCAGAAGTCAGCTGATGTTACTCCACTCCGAGAGCAGGACGCGTACCCGGCTGATGCTGAAGACGGGTATGGTTGGGAAAAACTGTACATGGAAAGGGTCTGCCGACACTACCAGGAGGATTTCGGGCTCGATACTCGGGTCGTGCGCTTCCATAACATCTTTGGTCCTTTGGGGACTTACGCGGGAGGACGCGAGAAGTCACCCGCTGCAATCTGCCGAAAAATTGCGTTAGCCAAAGACGGGGAAGCCATTGAGGTCTGGGGAGATGGTGAGCAAACGCGCTCATATTGTTACATCGACGATTGTGTCGAGGGCATCTACCGCTTGATGCGCTCGAACTACTCGGAGCCACTAAATCTGGGGCAGGATCGGATGGTCTCGATCAACGAGCTAGTAGATATGGTTGCCCTTGTAGCAGGTAAGTCTGTGAGTAAGACTTATGATCTCACGAAGCCTCAGGGTGTTCGCGGGCGCAACAGTGACAATTCACGTTTGCGTCAGATACTCGGCTGGGAACCGGTGATTTCCTTGGAGCAAGGTCTGCGTAGTACTTACGCATGGATTTATCAGCAGCTCGAACGAAGTGGGTCCCTTCCGATACCTCGACAACCAGAGCCCGCCGCAATCGCGGTCTCTGCGTAGTTCCAAACTTAACCTAAACGATCAGAGTCAACAAACAAGCATGCGTTACAAGCTTTCCTGCTTCTCCGCGCGGCCCTTCCGCCCTCCTGCTGTCGTTCTTCTGGCTGTAGTCTCGATGCTCATGCCTGTGTTGAATGCAGACTCGGTAAAAGGAAATCCGGGTGGCGCGCCACCGCGGGGTAGCGGGCCCATACACTTTACGGGTTTTCCATCGGTTATTGAAGGCGACTCTCTGGACCTGCAGCTCTATGGAAATCGTGTTGCAGTGGGAATCATCGGCGTTGACGCCCCTCGCGGCAACTCATCATGCGGAAAAGCCGCAAGCAAAGTAACTCGGCAGTTACTCGGGTCTGATTTGTACCTCCAAGAGGACCTGAACTTCACCTTCGATTCGCGGAAGCGCAGAATGTACTATGTCTACACGAAAGATGGTCGCTCAGTAGCTCGCGAACTGGCACGGAATGGGTTGGCGCATGCGAACGGAAAAGGCAAAGAAGCGCAAGGTCTAAGTGATACGGAGAAAGATGCTGCTGCCAAGAGAGTTGGGTGCATCACCATTCCAAGTCTTCAGGCGGGTGATCCCAATTCTGTCGCGTTTCCCGTGAGCACCGACTCATCAACCTCGAGTACGGCAGAGCAAGGTCAGAAGAGTCCCGGGTCCAGGAACTGAGGGCCCGCACTACACTTCGTAGTTTCGACGTTTCAGATACAGGTAAATGTACATGAGAGTTCTCCGGGCGATTGGGGTCGGTATCTCTGCTTTTGCGGCTTCAGTCTTGCTGCTTGCGGGCACAGCTGTCACAGCGGCAGCAGCTAATCCCGCGACCCTGCAAGCAGGTTTTAGTCAGACAGTAGTAGCGAGCGGCTCGAATTTCCCTACGGCTTTTGCCTTCTTGCCTGATGGCCGAATATTGATCAACGAGAAGCATGGATTGGTCCGGATTTATAAGAACGGAACGCTGTTAGCAAGCCCGGCCATCGACATCACCTCCAAAGTAAACGATTACTGGGATCACGGCCTCTTGGGAATCGCAGTAGACCCTAAGTTCGCCACAAACGGTTATATCTATCTCCTGTATACATACGAGGATGATCCGAACCAGTACAGTGGCCCCAAAACGGCTCGGCTAAGCCGCTTCACAATGTCAGGAGACTCGGCGGCCATTAACACTGAGTTTGTAGTGTTGGGCAAAACAGTCGGTAGTTCATGTACCAACTTTCCTGCGGGCACTGACTGCTTGTCTTCGGACGAACCATCGCATTCGGTTGGTAATTTAAAGTTCGATGCGACCGGTAATCTGTTTGTCACGATAGGTGACGGAGCGTCATTCAACATCGTGGATGAGCTTGCCCTTCGATCACAGAATCTCGACCTCTTGACTGGTAAGGTGCTACATGTCACGCCTACCGGTGATGGCCTACCAACCAATCCCTTCTGGAATGGTTCTGCGTCCTCAAACAGATCGAAGGTGTGGGCATATGGTGTTCGAAACTCTTTTCGCTTCAACGTTCGCCCGGGTTCCGGGATTCCATATCTAGGCGATGTTGGCTGGAGTACGTGGGAGGAGCAGAACGCCGGCGTAGCTGGCGCGAACCTTGGGTGGCCGTGTTATGAAGGAGCGGTTCAGCAACCTGGGTATGCTGCGGAAGCGGCATGTCAGACGCTATACAATCAGGGCACTTCAGCCGTTCGCATGCCCCTGGTTCCTTATAACCACAACGGCGGTGGTGCGGCAGCAGTGGGCGGTGTCTTTTACTCCGGAACCACATATCCCAGCAAGTACCAAGGCGCTTACTTTTGCGCCGATTACGCACAATCATGGATTCGATATCTTTATGTCGATGCGTCGAATAATATTACGAGTGGACCATTTGATTTCCTCTATAACGCTGATGGGCCTGTCGATGTCGAACTAGGCCCGGACGGCAATATCTGGTACCTGTCAATTGTAACGGGCGAGCTGCGAAAGATCACTTACCAAGGGACAGACACTGTTGCACCTTCCGTAAGCGCAGTTGATCCAGCTAACGGAGCTTCGTCAGCATCCATCCATACCGCGATCACAGCTACGCTTTCTGAGCTAATCGACCCGAGCACTGTATCGAACGCGACGGTTTTCTTGACGGGTCAGAGCTCCGGGAATCCGGTGAGCGCAACGGTAACGTACGAGGGGGCGGGTCCATCGCTGACAATAACACCGAATTCAGATCTCATCCAAGGGTTCAGTTACACTGTCACAATCAAGGGCGGGGCGTCCGGCATTAAGGATCTCAACGGGAATGCGCTCGCTTCAGACTTCGTTTCGAGTTTCGCGACCGCATCACTTCCGCCGCCCCCAGCTGGAAGTTCTTTCCTTAGTGATTTGACCTGGACATCTATGACGAACGGTTGGGGTCCAGTCGAGAAGGACTTAAGCAACGGGGAGCAGCTTGCGGGGGATGGGCAGCCCATCTCCATTCGTGGAGTGAAATTTGCAAAGGGGCTTGGAACTCATGGTCCAGCTGATGTCCGCTACAACCTCGGCGCAGCTTGCTCCTCGTTTACTGCGACTATAGGCATCGATGATGAAGTGGCTCCAGCGGGATCGGTTCTTTTTCAGGTCTGGACAGACGGGGTTAAGCAATATGACAGCGGTCCGGTAACTGGAACGATGCAGGGGATCCCGATAACTGTCGCTGTTTCGGGGAAAACTCAGCTTCAGCTGGTGGTCGCGGATAGCGGCTCTGGCTTCGCGAATGCGCATTCGGATTGGGCGAACGCGAAGATCAGTTGCGGCTCGACGTCGGGGCCAAACATTGCATCGGTTACCCCCGCGGACGGTTCTGCGAGTGCGGCGACGAATACCCCAGTTACAGCTGTGTTCTCAACCGACATGAGTCAGGCCTCGATGTCGACGTTGACGTTTTTGCTCGTGAAACAGGGTACGACGGACGCCCTCCCGGCAACAGTAACTTACAACGCTACGAATCGGACCGCAACCCTTCAGGCATCCGTGTCGCTGGCGGCGGGAACTGCTTACGTTGCGACTGTCAAGGGAGGCGCAAGCGGAGTAAAAGACAGCGGTGGAACTCCCATGGCTGCAGATAGAAGTTGGACATTCACAACGGTGTCCACGGGTGCGAGCGGACCCACATATGTTAGTGACCTGACCTGGACGTCTATGACCAACGGCTGGGGACCGGTTGAGAAAGACCAGAGCAACGGCGAACAAGCGGCAGGCGACGGACATACGTTATCGATCCGGGGCACCACGTTTGCGAAAGGTTTGGGAGCGCATGGTCCGTCGGATGTAAAGTACAGCGTTGGAGGCACGTGTTCCACCTTCACCGCAAAGGTAGGTATCGATGACGAAGTGGCTCCTTTCGGGACGGTTCTCTTTCAGGTTTGGGGAGACGGCATAAAGCTCTACGACAGCGGCGCCGTTTCAGGGTTGATGAATCCGGTGAACGTCAATGTTTCGATTACCGGCAAGAACGTATTGGAATTGGTTGTAGCTGACGCGGGTAACGGGTTCTCCAATGCTCATGCTGACTGGGCCGACGCCCAGATCTCATGCGGCACAGGTGGAAATACACCGCCAATACCCAGAATTACTGCCCCAAGTTCCAGCTTCCTTTGGAAGGTGGGCGACGTTATCTCCTACGCGGGATCGGCAACGGATACTCAGGACGGGACCATTCCGGCTTCAGGGCTGTCATGGCAGATCATCTTGCACCATTGTCCGGGAGGCGCGTGTCACATTCACCCCTTTTCATCTGGCACGGGGGCTGGGGGGTCCTTTGTAGCGCCCGATCATGGGGATGAAAGTTTCTTCGAACTGCAGCTCACAGCCAAAGACAGTGCAGGTCTAACTGCGATGGCCTCTCAAACCATCCAGCCTCAGACCTTGCAATTTACACTGGCAACATCGCCATCGGGATTGCAAGTTGTTTATGGTGGGGAAAGTGGTACTTCGCCGATGACCCGGACGACTATCGTTGGTTCATCACATACCATTTCGGTGCCTTCTCCACAAGGGTCCTTATCGTTCGTTTCCTGGTCGGATGGAGGAACTCAGCAACATGCGGTAGTTACCGGTGCTAGCAACGTCACTTATACGGCAACATTCGCGGCCGGAACGACCGGGCCGACGGTAACGAGCACGACGCCCGCATCAGGAGCAACGGCCGTAGCGGTAAATTCTCCGATAAACGCCGTTTTTTCGACGGCAATGACGGCATCGTCTATCACGACGTCAACGTTCACAGTTGTGGCTCAAGGCGCAAGTACTCCGACGGCTGCAACGGTGGCGTATGACGCAACGACACAAACGTCGACACTGACGCCCACAGCGGCGCTTGCCGCGGGTATCACGTACACAGCCACCGTGAAAGGCGGATCAAGCGGTGTGAAGGACAGTGGTGGCGTTGCTATGGCTGCCGATAGAACCTGGACGTTTACAACGGCATCCGCGTCCGGTACGGGAACGACGTTTGTGAGTGACCTGAACTGGACATCGGCAACTAACGGCTGGGGACCTGTGGAAAAAGACCAAAGCAACGGTGAACAAGCGGCGGGTGATGGACATCCGTTGTCCATCCGGGGAGTTACGTTTGCTAAGGGCTTGGGAGCGCATGGTCCGTCGGACGTAAAGTACAACATAGCGGGAACCTGTTCTTCTTTTACTGCCACGGTTGGTATCGATGATGAAGTCGCCCCGTTTGGAGTGGTTCTGTTCCAAGTATGGGGTGATGGAGTGAAGCTCTATGATAGCGGCGCCGTGAACGGCTTAATGTCTGGAGTCAGTGTTACCGTTCCCATCACCGGTAAAAGCGTGTTGGACCTCGTCGTCGCTGATGCCGGCAGTGGCTTTGCCAATGCCCACGCCGATTGGGCAAACGCCAAATTGACCTGCCAATAGTTGGACGCTGGAATACCTGATGATCTTCGTTTATCCTCTCCGAACCTCACTTAAGCTCGCCTTTCTTAGTTTGATTGTGACGTCGGGAGTTGGCTTAGCAGTCCAGAATGACACCGGTGACGTAACTCCGGTTACAGCGTCCGGTAACGCATCGCGGGACACAGACCTGCTCGGGCCTGGAGACCAGCTTTCGATCTGGATCCTTGGTCTTCCAGAGATCTCGGACAAGCCAACACAGGTGAGCGAGAAGGGGCAAGTCGACCTTCCTGTTTTAGGTGTCTTGAAGGCTTCGGGCATCACCTTAGGCCAGTTCAGGACCGAGCTCATTGAGAAAGCGAGAGAATATGTTCGCACTCCGCAAGTCTCGGTAACTCTTTCCGAATCCAAGAGCCGGCCGGTGACCGTTGTCGGCGCTGTGAATACGCCCGGATTCCATCAGTTGCAGGGGCAGAAAACACTGATTGAAGTGCTATCGGTAGCTGGCGGCCTCCGGTCCGACGCTGGCAATACGATCAAAATCACGCGCAAAGCCGAGTGGGGCCCATTGCCGGTGGCTGGGGCTACGGAGGACAAGGATGCGGGGGTCAGCGTTGCGGAGGTTCGGGTTCACGATTTGCTTGAGGCTAAGACGCCGAAAAACAACATAGGGATAAGGCCATATGACGTCATAACGGTTCCTCGCGCCGATCTTGTCTATGTTGTAGGAGAAGTGCAAAAGGCAGGGGGCTTTCCTCTGAATGAGCGCGAAACGATCACGGCGCTCCAGGCGCTCGCGCTTGCCGGTGGACTAGCAGCAACAGCTGCTCCTTCGGCCACCAGAATCTTGCGGGAGGTGCCCGGGGACCCAAGCAGGCAAGAAATGCCAGTTGATCTGAGGAAGCTATTAGGCGGTAAACGCGTAGACGTCCCATTGCGCGCAGGGGACATTCTTTTTATTCCGAACAGTACAGCCAAGACCGCTGGAAAACGCGCCTTAGAGACCGCGATCCAACTTGGAATCGGCCTTGCCGTATTCCGCAGGTAAACCATGCAGAGTGATATCAAGGGCCAAGCTAGACCAGATCGATACGGCACAAGGATGGATTTGGTACATCGGACTGCGCCGAACGACCCCCCGGCGGTTCACGAGTACGCAGAAGCGTTGCCAGTAGGTGAGACGGGATCGCTCGTCCATATCGCGGAAGTTATCTGGCGCTCCAAAAATACACTCCTGAGCTGCATTATTCTCGGATTGATTATTGGTCTCGTTATTACCTTCATCAACCCTGCCATCTACCCTGCGGAGGCAACGTTAGAATTCCAAAACTGGAACGACAATATCTTGAAGATGGCATCGGTTGGACCAAGCAACGGGGCGGAAGCCGGTCCGATTGACCTGTTTATTGAGACTCAGATTCAGGTTATTAGAAGTAAACTGCTACTGAACCGTACCAAGCAAAAGTTAGAGCGCCGCCCTTTGCCGGATCGAACGACGGTAAGCAATACGTCCTTTGTAGACCGCTTGCTTCACGGGCGCAAGAGCAGCGGTACGCGAGCCCAAGCCCTCACCTACGCAGCCGACAACATCAAGGTGTCTCCCGTTCGAGGCGCAAAGCTCATCAAGATCCAATCCTACGCGACTGATCCGAGGCTGGCGGCTGACTTCGCCAATGGACTCGCGAGCGAGTTCATTAATTACGACGCTGAGCAGTTTGAAAAAGAAGCGAAGGGCGTCGCCAGTTCCTTGATGAAGCACGTGCAGGAAATCAGGGGAAACCTTGAGCGGTCCGAGGCTGCTCTTCAATCGTATGCTCGTGACAAGGGCCTGATGTTCACGGAGGAGAAGGATAACGTAGGACAGGAGCGACTACTACAGCTACAGGCAGAGTTGTCGCGAGCGCAAGCAGAGCGAATCACCTTGCAATCTAAATATGAGCTCGCCGCTTCGCGTCCAATTGAGACCATTCCGGAAATAGTTGATAGCGTGCCCTTGCGAGAAAGCTCGGCCAGAATCGCAGAACTGCGCCGCCAACTCGCCGACATGTCCTTCCTCATGACCCCGAATTACTACAAGGTGAAACAGCTCCAGGCACAGATTGCCGAGCAGACCGGAGCCCTTGAACATGAGAGGAAGAATGTGCTTGATCGTTTAAGGAACGACTATGACTCGGCCGCGAAGAGAGAGCGTCTTCTAAGTGAGGAGCACTCAAAGCAGCAGGCAAGGTTAGGCGACGAAGCGAGAAGCGCAATCGGCTATGGACTGTTGAAGCGCGAAGCTGACACGAATCGCCAGTTATACGATGCAATGCTGCAAAAGTATAAAGAGTCGTCCATCACCTCAGCGGTGCGGCCAGAGAACATACGAATCTTGGACACCGCTGATCCTGCAAAGCGACCCGAGAAGCCAGATGTCGGCCTAAACCTAGCCGTTGCCGTGTGTGCAAGTGGATTTATAGGTTTGACCATTGTCCTCATACGCGAGCGTGTCGATCGAAGCATTCGCAAGCCTGGTGAGTCTCAAGCTTACTTCCGCGTTCCGGAACTTGGAGCGATTCCCTCCTTCGAACTTGTAAGATCTAGCAACCGGCATTCGTTGATGGCTGAGTCTTTCCGGGCCGTGGTCACTTCCATCTTGTTCTCTCGAAGCGATGTGAGTAGTGCCCAGGCCTTCGTGGTGACGAGTCCCCATGCGCGCGAGGGCAAAACCACCGCTGTCACGAATCTTGGTCTGACTCTAGCGCTAGCGAGCCGACGTGTGCTGCTCATAGACGGTGACTTGTGGAAGCCAAGACTTCACAAGGTCTATAACCTGCCCAACGAATACGGTTTGTCAGACCTTTTATCCGGTCCAGAGATGCCGAGCGAATCAACGCTGAACAAGTCAGTGCGAGCTACCGAGGTTCCCGGACTCTTTGTCCTTCCGAGCGGGCCGGGAAGAGATGGAAGTGCGAATGCCCTGGACACGAATCGGGCAGCGGAGATACTGAAGATCGCTAAGGCTCACTTCGATTTCGTACTGATCGATACCCCGCCCGTTATGAACGTCGCCGACGGCCGTGTGTGGGGTCGCTTGGCCGGGGGAGCAGTTGTGATCTTTCGAGCGGGCGAAACGGACCGCAGCGCAGCATCGGCAACCTTGAGCCGTCTTTATGAGGATGGTATCGAAGTAATCGGCAGTGTCCTGAACGACTGGGACCCCCGCTCCCGAGGTTCCTACGCCTACGAAGAGTCGCGCCAACCTACTCAAAGTTGGACAGGGCATCTAGAAGCAAGTACAAAAATATAGCTTCTTCAGGTTCCACTTAAACGGAGACGGGCATTCCGGGTAGCCTCCCGTTCGCCGTCTCGGTGAGAAACGAGACTAATCTTGCCTAAGTACAACGCCAGGAGCCGCTCTACGTGGGGCTCTTACAGCAAAAGTATCGAACGGAGCCGAGCAATTGCGTTCGCGTTGGAGGGAGCCGCGGCGCTTGTCATTTGTTACTTCATGATCTGGGCGTGGAATTGGCTGGCGCCAGCGCTTCAAAGCCAAGGCGGAAAGCAAAATATAGCCACGATATCCAGCGCCAGTGTGATCGCCTGCTGCGCCATGGCAATTGTCATATTGAAGATCTACCGCCTTGGTCCCTGGCATTCTCAACCTTCCCTCTACACGGTTCTCGAACTCGTGATAGCTGCCGCATTAACAGTGGTGGCGGCTTGGTCCCTGAGCGACGGCGTATTCGGTCCCGAACGGTCCTTCCTCATCGCACTTGCAATTTCCGTGTTCGTTGCCTTGGTGATCATCCGCGTCGCGGGGAAGGCTCTGGTCGGATTGGCCGAGAAATATTTCCCGTGTCGGGAACGAATCGCGGTATTCGGAGACGGCGCTGTTCTTGGGGATTTCATAAGCTCTCTGGGGCGCCAAGACCCTGCATTCTTTCGAGGCTTCATCCTTCCCGAGGAGATCTCAGGTCGCCGGGTAGACGCCAAAGTGCTTGGCACGGTGAAGCAATTGGCTCAGGTAATCAATCGCGAGCGCTTGGACCGCATTTTGGTTCCGGAGGGTTACCCAGAGGATTTGGTCGAGGAATGTATTCGTGTATCCGGAAGAATGGGTGTGACGGTCAGTCGTCCCATCGCGCTCCCTGCAAATCAAGTTCAGGTTAGCCTCGTCCAGGTCGCAGGTTTCCACCTGTTGGATATGACGCCGATATTCTTTACGAAACGTCAAGAGTTGATCAAGCGAATCTTCGACGTTCTCGTCTCCGGATGTTGTCTCGTCGTTTTATCACCAATCCTCGTCATTTTGTCCCTTCTTACAAAACTGACTTCTCCCGGGCCAGTCTTTTTCATTTCTCCGAGAGTGGGCCGAGGTGGTCGGCATTTCAGCTTCTTCAAATTTCGAACTATGTATGTCGGCTCCGAAAGCAGGGCAGGTTTGGCCGCCCTCAATGAGAAATCCGGTCATTTGTTCAAGGTTCGAAGGGACCCCCGTATCACTCCGCTAGGGCGCCTGATGAGGCGCTTCAGCCTGGACGAACTACCGCAGCTAATCAACGTGTTACGGGGAGAAATGAGCTTGGTTGGGCCCAGACCGCTTCCAGCACAGGACATGAATGAGGACGGTCAGAGCTCGCGATTCGACACTTGGTCCGAACAGAGATCCCGTGTGTTGCCCGGTATCACCGGCTTATGGCAGATCCGAGGCCGTAGCGACCTATCTTTCGAGGAAATGATTGAGCTCGACGTTGCCTATATCCGCGATTGGAGTCTGAGTCTCGATTGGAAAATCCTTGCTATCACTCCGTTTGTCGTCGTGACAGGACAGGGTGCGTACTAAGTGCTCGCCCTACCCGACACTAAACCTGCTGAGCCAAGCAGAACGGTTGGTGCATTCGTTTCAACCCTGTTTGAGGAGATGTCGCAGCTGAATATACGCTACTGCGTATTGCACTCCGCAGACAAACTACCTGATGCGCTAGTGAGTGACCTGGACCTGGTTGTGCATCCAGACGATCGTCGTAGGTTACATCTCCTCCTCACACGCCTAACGGAAAACGGCTTCTCGCTTATCCAGGATCTCGAATATGCGGTTAATGGCCGCTTTTTGATTTTCTCGTGGTTTGCAGGCGGTCGTGTGCTGTCCGCGGCGGTTGATGTAGTCACTGAACATCGTCGGGACGGCTTAGTGCTGGCCAGCGCACAAGCGATGCTAAGCGGACGGCGGAAAATTCGAAGTATCTGGGTTTCACACCCCCGTGTAGAACTTCATTACCTTCTCGCCAAGTCGATACTGAAATCAACCATCTCGCACCACGGCGACAGATTGTGTCAATTGGCGAACGAGCTGGGAAACGAACAGGCCGAGATTGTAGCCGCCGAGCTGCTTGGTCGCAAGGTAGCGTCTGAGGTGGTCGAGCGTTGTAAGGCGGAGACACTGAGTGAAATAACTCCTACTTTGCGACGCGCTCTGAGGAGATCCGCTCTATGGCGTCGCCCCTTCGCGTGCGCCTTGCATAAAGCCAGAAATTCTCTCCGCTTGGGACGAAGACTTATCCATCCCGCAGGCCTGATGGTTGTTGTGCTCGGCCCGGATGGAGCCGGAAAGAGTACGTTATTAGAGGGTCTGGTTCGTAGCACGCCCGGATTTCGCAAGCATGTGTCCTTCCACTGGCGTCCGCGCCTGATAGGTAAAAGGGCACAACACGGACCGAGGAATGGGCGAGAGCTGCCGCCTCACAACTGGTGGCGCTCGTCTGCGCGATTGGTCATGCACGTTGCAGATTACTGTCTCGGATACATCTGTTCCGTTCGGCCTTGTATAACCCGGACGGCCCTGGTGACCTTTGACCGTTACTATGAGGACGTTTTAGCAGATCCTGCACGCTACCGTTATGGCGGATCGATGAGCCTGGCTAAAGCGCTTCGGGCGTTGATTCCCAGGCCAGATCTTATTCTTGTTCTTGACGCCTCGGAGGAGATAATCCTGAGCCGTAAACAAGAAGCGAGCCTCGAGCAGATCCGCCAACAACGTAGCGCTTATCTCGAGATCGCCGGCGAGCATCAAAACGCGAGAGTGATCTCAGCAGCGGCGCCCCCGCTCTCAGTCCTAGCAGAAGCGCAACGGGCTATTCTCGATGAGCTTGAGAAGCGGATTCGGATACGGGATCAGAAGTACTGATCGCCCGGCGGACGGACTCTTCTGTCAACTTTACTTCGCGAGGCCCTGGAGCGATTCACGGGGAGTTCCTGGGAGGAACACGGTTCTTCCGGTGAGAACATTTATTCCTTCGCCGCCCTGCCATCCCGCAAGTCACCGAGATGGCTCGTTCCGACCGACAACTTGTCTGTGGCCCGCGCGGGTCTCGACACATATACGCCTTACTCGCGAGTCGGCCGGGCACTAAAGGCATTCTTTCAGGTAACGAGCCCCGTGTGGGCAACGCTCAACACTGGCTCACACGTTCATCTGAGAACTGCTGGCGCGGCACAAATTGAACAATTGGTAAAACAACGAACCGGCGAACCGAATCCGCTGTTCGCAATGTCAATTGGAACCGCAGGCGAATATCGGAAGCTGACCTTGCAGGCGATGACGCCGAGCGGGCAGGTCTTGGGATTCTTGAAAATTGCGCTCACTCTCGGGGCTGAGGCCCGAATTCGAGCGGAAGCCAGCGCGTTGCACCTATTGTCGACGTCAAGGGATTTGGACGGCTGCGTTCCGAAGGTTATCTTTGCAGGAGACCATGGCGGGCAATTCGTTCTTTTCCAGACGGCGGGGCCTAAGAGAGCGTCCAGCAAATTCTTCACCTCGACTCACAAAGAATTCTTGACCAAACTCGGAGGAGTTCAGCCCTGTACGAGAGTTGGGTCCGATATAGTGGCCGAAGTTAGCTCCGAGTGGGAGCATTCAGATCTGCGGAATATCCCTGAATGGAGAAGGCTCGCAGAACGCGCACTCAGTTGTGCACGCGCGCTTACGAACGGCGACGTGGCTTGCGGTATAGCTCACGGAGATTTCACACCGTGGAATATGCGCCCGATGCAAAGCGGCCTTTACGTCTTCGATTGGGAATCGATGTCCGTGCGAAGTCCTCTGGTATGGGATGAGTTCCATTTCAGGGCTCAGACAATGAGTTTGCTAGGTTGCGGCGAACGTTCTCATGACTTCTCGGCCTTTTTCGAGGATCAACCAACTCCAATGAGTTTAGGGCTGCTCATCCTATACCTACTGCGCTCGTCCGCGCATCTCTTAGGCGAGCAGCGTAACCACCGCCATCCCGGAATAACGAGGCGATTAGCGTGGATCTCTTCTTTGCTCAGGCACGTAACAGCAAAAGGTAGGATTCCCGAGCGCGACTGGGATGTGTTTCCGAGCCAATGCACCGAAAAGCGAATATGTTCGTCTGAAGGAGACTGAGGGATGCAGATTTTAGTGACCGGTGGAGCCGGGTACTTGGGTTCGATTGTCTCATTGCTGCTGCTGCAAGCGGGACACCGAGTTAGAGTTCTTGACAAGCTCTGTTTCGGCGGTCAATCGCTACTACCGCTCACAATCCACGATGGGTTCGAATTCGTCTTGGGCGACGTCTGTGATGAAAGTACGGTTGGGAAGGTACTCGAAGGGGTTGAAGGAGTCGTGCACCTCGCCGCACTCGTCGGCGATCCGGCTTGCGCCCAGCAACCGGATTTGGCGCGCGCTACAAATCTCACGGCTTCGAAGAACCTCGTGAAACGCGCGGGTACAGCCGGCGTGCGGCGATTCGTATTCGCATCGACTTGCAGCAACTATGGCAAGATGCGAGACGTTTCAGAGTTGGCCACCGAGGAGCACGAACTGTGTCCAGTCTCTCTCTACGCGGAGACAAAAGTGGCTGCGGAACAAGCCTTGTTATCGACATCGAATAGGCACTTGGCTGTCACCGTTCTGCGGTTCGCCACCCTCTACGGGCTGTCGCCCCGGATGCGCTTTGACCTTACGGTTAATGAGTTTGTGATGAGACTCTTGGTGGATCGTAAGCTACTCGTTTTTGGCGAACAGTTCTGGCGGCCCTATGTCCACGTACGCGACGCTGCCGCTGCGATCGTAACCGTCCTTGAAGCCGATATCGAGAAGGTTGAAGGACGCGTATTCAACGTTGGCGACACGCGGGAGAATTACCGTAAAAGTGACATCGTTGAGCTCGCACAAAAGAGAACTGGTGCCGTTGAAGTTGAGTACGTTCGCAGGAACGAAGACCCAAGGGACTACCGCGTCTCTTTCGAGGCAATTAGGACGCAACTCGAGTTCAAGATCAGCCGACGTGTTTCTGACGGAGTGAATGAGATTGCGACAGCCATCCAGTCGGGTTTACTAGACAATTTGCAAGAAGCCAGGAAGTACAACACGCTCTAAACCTGCCTAGGAGCCGGGGAATTTGAAGCCCGGTGCAGTTGTCGCAGCACCGTTCGCTGAGGGCAACCCGTTGCTATCCTCAAGGCACCCGTCTCACCTGCGAGATCGCCGATAAGAGGACGAGCTAGCATTCGCTGCACGAGCTGCTGACGTGTTCTCGCTTGGCGTGCATCGGCAGCTCGAGCTACCGGCGCGGGGCTCCGGCGGTAGGGTGATTGAGAAGGCAGACGGTTTTGGCTCAAAATATCTCAGCAAGTTCGACAACGCGTAGCCAGATGGCGAGTTAGGTCCCGCGTTAAAAAGGAGCAACATGCAAGCAGTCATCTTGGCCGGAGGAAAGGGAACACGGTTAAGGCCATTTACAACGACGCTTCCCAAGCCGATCTTGCCGGTCGGTGACGAGCCGGTCGTCGCTATCGTTCTAAGTCAGCTGCGAGAGGCTGGTGTGACGAAGGTGACGATGGCCGTTAACCACATGGCCGAGTTGATCATGAGCTTCTTCGGAACAGGTCATAAGTTCGGCCTATGCGTCGAGTATTCGGTAGAAGACCGACCGCTCGGGACTGTGGGGCCTGTCAAGCGGATTCCGAATCTTCCTGAGCATTTCTTGGTGATGAATGGCGATATCTTGACCGATCTTGATTTTTGCGCTCTTTTTCGATCTCACATTTCAGGCAACGCAAAGCTGACGGTCGCTACTTATCAAAGAGAAGTGCCTATTGATTTCGGTGTGCTCGAGTTGAATAAGGCTGGCTCTCTTAAGGGTTTCCAAGAGAAGCCAACCTTCAAATTCGATGTCAGCATGGGTGTGTACATGTTTAGTCGCTCAATCCTTGAGGATGTTCCTGACGACGAGCCTTACGGGTTTGACCAACTGGTCTTGAGCATGCTAGAGCGCGGTGACGCAATTAATTCGTTCCGCCACAGCGGGTATTGGTTAGATCTAGGGCGTCCAGACGACTATGACCGTGCAAACCAGGAAATCGAAACCTTGCCGATCTTCAAGAAAGGACGGAGGCGAGCAACCGCGTGAAGCCCACTTTCATCCCTCTCACCGAACCGGATCTAGGTGAGCCTGAGATTGAAGCCGTCACAAACGTATTAAGACGCAAATGGCTCTCTATGGGAGAAGTCACCTTCGAATTCGAGCGCCGTTTTGCAGAGAAGATGGGGGTGAAATATGCGTTTGCGGTGACCAATTGCACCGCCGCGCTTCACTTGGCGTACGTGGTTGCCGGCATTCGTTCGGGAGACGAAGTGATCTGCCCGGCATTGTCGTTTGTCGCAACCGCAAATGCCGCCTTGTACGCGGGCGGAGAAGTGATCCTCGCGGGTGTAACGTCGCCCTCGGACCTCACAGTCAGTGCTGATGAGATAGAAGCCCTTATTACACCTCGCACGAAGGTAATCACTGTTATGCACTATGGTGGATTCGCCTGCGACATGGACCGGATCATGAGCATCGCATCCGCCCATGCACTGACGGTTATTGAGGACTGTGCTCACGCACCCTTTGCTCAATATGTTTCGAGGTCGGGAAAAAGACAATTCGTCGGAACTATCGGTCATACAGGGTGTTTTAGCTTTTTCGCGAATAAAAACTTGACCACTGGCGAAGGGGGCATGATTACTACGAACGACGACGAAGCCGCTCGTCAGCTGCGCTTACTGCGTGCGCACGGCATGACTCAGCTTACATATGATCGCCACCGTGGGCACGCAAGTTCTTATGATGTAACGATGCTTGGCTATAACTACCGGATGGATGAAATTCGGTCTGCTATCGGCTTATGTCAGCTGGACAAACTCGATGAGATGCACTGCCGCCGCAGAGACGTTTTCCGGTGGTACGCGCAGGAGCTCGAAGGCTGCCCCTCGATCACGCTACCGTTCGTGGATCGTGACCTGGAGGCCGCGACACCGCACATCCTCGAGGTTCTTGTGGATGCTGACGGTGACCGCGTTAGGGAAGACCTGCGCAGCGAAGGTATTCAGACTAGTCGGCATTATCAGTTCCTAAGTGAGTTTTCGGCATTCAGGGGCGTACGATCCGGCGCGATGAGCATCTCTTCGAAGCACCTGATAACGCTTCCTCTTGGTCCTCTGATGACGCGCGAACAGGTTCGCGTTGTTTGCCATGCCCTCGTGCGATCTTGTCAGAGGCACCAAACACAAAATCACTCCTCTCCGGCAGACCTCACGTGTTCCGTAGTCGATCGCTCATAGGCGTTCGGTGGGGGACGAAAACAAATTCAAGGCAGGAGTTCACTCGGCCGACTTTCAGCTCTTCGCGCCATCTAAATGGATGATGGGTCCTTTCGGATGGAGGTGCGCCACGCGGCCGAAATGCAAAGGGTACGGACGACCAAGACAGCGAAAACACTTCTGCAACAGTGTCGTCCCTCTCGCGTGAAAGCCTCCCACATACAGCCCAGCGCGCCGCCCGAGACAGGGTTGCACGGATGCGGCTGTAATCGGGAAGCGACACGCACCTGAATAGACGACGGAACGGCGATCCCACCAGATTCGAGGCGGACGGTGGCAGGGGGCTCGACTGGATTGCCTAGTCAGGCCGGAACCGCCGTACACGCATAGCGAGGTCGGTCCCTCCGGATTCGACTAGGAGAACCACCTCGGCTAATCCTCACACGAGAATCAGGTTTCCTTGATGCATGAAGCCGCGGCAGCCCATGACAATTTAGGGCTGGTTCGCGAAGAATAGAGGATCTTAGCATGCGGTCCGTGCCTCGTCAACCTGGTAAGTGGCTCGGTTGGTCATTTGCGAAGTTCTCACCGAGGCTGGTGAGGTCGCGGGGTCAATAGAAATGCGAATTGGATCCGAGGTGAAGAGATCAACTCAATAAACCCGGCGATCTGTCCCCGATCATTGATAGCGGAAGCCTGACTGTACAGATCGCCTTTGGCGATCCGTGCGGGAAACAATCTCTTCAACATCCCGTCGGTCCAAACGAAAGCCTGCGAGATTCCCACGTGTGGCACCGTGTACCCGACTACCATTCCGTCACGATTCACGCCGGTCGCAAAGCACTGACTGGAGATCACAGAAACTACATTTCCCTTCCACAGGACGGCCACTTCGGAATTGAAGTGGCTAAGATCGGTGACTTGTCCAGCAACCTGTCCTAGCGAGTTGATACTCGCAGCCGAAGTAGAATCTGCGCTATTGTCCGACAGACTCGGCAACGTGCGGCTTCGTTGGTGATCCCAAACCATTGCGCGCATCCGCCCCGAAAACACAGTGGTGGCAGCTACCTGTCCCGAAGTATTGATGCTGGGGGCCATGACGATTTCCTGCTTAACCTCGACCGGTATTGCATTCTGCCAGAGCACCAAGTGTTGCGTTCCAGGGTGAGACTCAGCGATACCTACAATCTGACCTGCATTGTTGATTCCGGTGGCGGAACTCCGTCCTTCATTCGCCGGGTCAAGAATGATGCGCTTGGTGTCCCGCCACAGGACTGCTCGCTCTTGGCCGGCCAGAGTGAATGTGGCTCCCACAACATCGCCCCGATCGTTGATCGCGGTCGCTTTGCTCTCTGCCTCATCTGCGCGCCCTAAATCGTGTACTCGGCCCTTCCGCCATAAGAACGCGTGCCGGTGTCCTCCGGAAGGAGCTATAACACCGACGACATCTCCATGGTTGTTGATTCCAAGCGGAAGAATGCGAGTAGCGCCTTGGGCCGTTATGATCTGCAGTTTGTATGTATCAGGAGGTGAGACATTTAACTTGCTTTCGTACTGCGAACCGAAAGCAGAAGCTCCAACAGAACGCAGCGCGAGAAAGCACAACAATGTCGCTGTAACCTGAGGGAGTCGAAACGGGTGTCGCTCACCCTGGACGCCCTTCGCGAGTTCCGGGTCAGACAAGTCTGATAGGGACATAGGGTACCCCCTGCTCGCGTAGAATTTACTTATCAGCGGATAAATCTTACACAGATGAACTAGCGGTTCTTGAACTTTTTTCCTTGAGGGCAGCTCAACTGATGAGCTCCTTCGGGAGAGAAAGTGACATTTAGACGTACCGCGGGTCATTGTGTAATCGCAATCCTATCTGCCGCATGCATCGCTCAAGGTGTTCAAGGTGCTGCTCCGCCTCCAAGCGGCACATCGTATTTAAGCGACTTGACTTGGACAAGTATGAGCAACGGGTGGGGCCCTGTTGAGAAGGATCGCTCCAATGGTGAGCAATCGCAAGTAGACGGGAAGCCGTTGTCCATCAGAAGCGTCGCCTTCTCCAAGGGACTCGGTGCACATGCAGCTTCCGACGTGCGCTACAACCTGGGAGGTGCGTGCAGCACTTTCACAGCCAGCATCGGGATCGATGATGAAGCAGCGCCTAACGGATCCGTTGCATTTCAGGTCTATGGCGACGGCACCAAGATTTTTGACAGCGGTGTTCTTACTGGACGTGATGCAGCAAAGAATATCTCAGTCGACGTAACCAACAAAACGGAGTTGCGTCTGGTCGTGACAGACGGTGGAAACGGCGTCGCTAACGACCATGCGGATTGGGCCAATGCTCGCGTCACCTGCGGAGCCCTGTACGTGAGTGATATGACGAGCGTTCTGGAATCGAACGGCTGGGGACCTGTTGAGAAAGATAAGAGCAATGGCGAACAAGCGGCTGGCGACGGAAGAACTTTGTCGATCCGCGGGGCAACCTTTCCCAAAGGCTTGGGCGTGCATGCGAACTCGACTGTCCGCTATGCGCTCTCCGGACAATGCACGAATTTTTCCGCGATGGTGGGTACTGACGATGAAGTCGGCTCCAAAGGCTCTGTCGTCTTTAAAGTGGTGGCAGATGGCGGAACACTCTACGATAGTGGTCTCACCACCGGAACGATGACGGCCAAATCCGTCAGTGTCGACGTTACGGGCAGGTCTCAATTAGATTTGATAGTTGCCGACGGAGGTGATGGAGTCGCTAACGACCATGCTGATTGGGGAAATGCTCGCCTCACCTGCGGGTCAGTTGTCCGTTCAACGTCTCCAACGAATAACGCGCCGGCTGTCAGCGCCGGAGGTAATCAAACAACTATGTTTCCGATGAATGCGGTGTTGGCCGGAACAGTCACGGATGATGGCCTTCCTTCAAATAACGTGACGATAGTTTGGAGCCAGGTCAGCGGCCCAGGAACGACCAACTTCTCCAGCAACACTACCCTTGGGACGTCGGTGTCGTTCTCCACGCCCGGCACCTATGTACTTCGCCTGACTGCCACTGATGGTGCACTCACGGCTTACAGCGAGTTGACGGAGAACGTAGTTGCTGTGACCAACTCGACCATTCCGGCCGGCGCCGTAGAGATCAACCCAGGTGACGATGCCGCTGCAGCCGTTAACAGCCATGGTACCGGCACAACATTCTTCTTCCACAACGGCATCCACCGGATGCAATCGATCCAAGTCAAAGACGGTGACACCTTCATGGGCGACACCGGTGCGGTTCTAAGCGGCGCTCGGCTTTTGACGTCTTTCGGCCGGCAGGGTTCCTATTACGTGGTAAGCGGGCAAACTCAACACGGCGATTCGGTGCCTGGTTCTACAAACTGCCTTGCCAGTTCCCCTCGCTGTTCATATCCCGAGGATCTGTTCTTTGATAACGTGCCCCTTGCCCACGTATCGCAGCTCAGCAACGTAGGCCCGGGCAAGTGGTTCTTTGATTACTCGGCGCAAAAGATCTACTTCGCTGACGATCCGACGGGACATACCGTTGAGACTAGCGTTACTCCGTTTGCCTTCTATGGGCAGGCAGACAACGTCACTATTCAAAATCTGACGATCGAGAAATATGCAACACCCGCTCAGAATGGAGCCATCCTTTGCGCCGTGATTCAAAACCGCGCCCCTCAAGGGCATAACTGGGTCGTAAAAGACAATACGATACGCCTTAACCATGGCGCTGCCGTGTTCGCATCCGATCGCATGCAAATTCTGAGGAATAAAATCTATAAGAATGGGCAGATGGGTCTTCTTGGAGACGGTGACTCGGTCCTGGTTCAAGACAACGAGATCTCGTACAACAACTATGCGGGTTATGAGCCAGGCTGGGAAGCAGGCGGAACCAAGTTCGTTGGCACAACCAACATCGTGCTGCGCGGCAACTACTCGCACGACAACCTTGGAACGGGATTGTGGCTGGACTACAACAACTCTTCGTTCCTGATCGAAAACAATCACACTAAGAACAACATGCTGTACGGTATCCAGCAGGAGATCGGACAAGGGGGCATCATTCGCAACAACGTTGTCGAAAATGAAGGTTCTAACCCAACTGCTCCGAGCACCGCGATGTGGTATTCGGGTGGCATCAACGTGTCAGCGTCTAGCGGTGTCGAGGTATACGGAAACACGGTTACGAACTGTATCAACGGAATCGGCGCCATCCAAGCCGATCGGGGGGCCGCTTTCTACGTAAAGAACCTGAACGTGCACGATAACACCATCGTTCAAAACGGTGGAACCGCATCAGGGATCGTCAAAATGGGCAGCACTGACGATTCCATCTTCAACAGCTGGAACAATCATTTTCAGCACAACACGTACACTCTTTCGGGCAATGCTACCTTCGAGTGGATGAATAGCGGCCGAAGCAAGAGTGAATGGGTCGGCTACGGCAACGATACAACGGCCGTCTGGAAGTAGACGTCTAAGCTGATCAGCTAAGGGAAAGAGCGCATCGTGAGCTGCGCTCTTTTTCCGTTCCATTCTCCCCCCGGATCTGGCCATTGCTTTCAATCCGGTATGTCGTTTCTTCCCGGCACCCGGGTTTCCCCGGAGGCCAGTCCTTTGCTTCCAACCGCCTGCTTCCACCCCTAGCCCAACTGGCGTAGGCTCGCTCACATCAGCCGGGCCCAACTGTAAAGATTAATTAACGAAACCTTAAAGCGGAGTTGCATATCGGGGCATCAAGCCAATGCATGCTATATTTATTCGAAATTAAAGCATGACCAAGAGCTTGTCCTATCAAATTTATTTATCGATTGCGTTGCTTGCAGCCGCTTCTCAAAGTGTCCGGGCGGCATCGGGCTACATCAGTGATACATCCTTCACCACCGTGGCGAATGGGTGGGGTCCCGTCGAGCGCGATATGAGCAATGGCGAGAAAGCTGCTGCGGATGGGAAAACGCTGACCATTGCCGGCACCACATACCCTAAGGGACTCGGCGTTCACGCTGCTTCTGAAGTTCACATCGACCTCGGGGGCGCCTGCTCCACCTTTACCTCTGATATTGGAGTGGACTCTGAGGTGGGCTCAAATGGAGCCGTTGTTTTCCAAGTCTGGGCCGACGGCTCAAAGCTTTTCGAGAGCGGTATTCTTCGCGGGGGCATGTCGCCTCAACCGATTAGCGTCCCGGTGCCTGGGAAGCATCAACTATCGCTCGTCGTAAGCGACGGCGGAAGCGGAATCAACAACGGTCACGCAGATTGGGGCGGCGCGAAACTGGATTGTTCATCGACAGTGACACCAGCCGTGGCGATGACAGCACCCACGGCACCTGTCGCACCGGTAAGTGTGCCATCAGGTGCACGGATGTTAAATCCGGGCGATGACGTAGCCGCAGCGGTTTCACAGAATGGGCCTGGAACAACATTCTACTTGCGTGCAGGTACTTACCGGTTGCAGTCCGTAGAACCGAAGGCTAACGACGTCTTCACCGGAGATTCAGGTGCAGTGATAAGCGGTGCTCGGCTCCTGACGTCCTTCTCGCGGGAAGGTGGGTATTGGGTTGCCGCTGGGCAGGATCAACATGGAACGGTACGGGGCCTGTGTTCTGATCAGAATCCCCTGTGCAATCAGCCCGAGGATCTTTTCTTTGATGATAATGTTCTGCAGCGGGTAGCAAGCTTGTCGCAGGTGTCATCTGGTAAGTGGTTCTTCGACTACGGAGCAAAAAAGATTTATTTCGCGGATGATCCCAATGGGCACAAAGTTGAAACCAGCGTTACTGCATCGGCTTTCCATGGGTCTGCCCGCGGGGTAGCTATTCGAGGTCTCGTAATCGAGAAATACGCAAATCCGAGCAGCAGCGGTTCGATCCACGCCATGACCGACCCAGGACCTTACAGTTCTGACTGGGTCATCGACGGCAATGAAATCCGGCTAAATCACGGGGCTGGGGTCAGGATCGCAGATCGTACATCCGTAACCAATAACAAGATCCATGACAACGGGCAGATTGGAGTTATAGGGGGTGGGAGCGGAGTTCTAATTGAGGGCAACGAAATATATTCCAATAACATTGCCAACTACGACGTAACGGAGGCTGGCGGAACCAAATTCGTCCAGACAAACAATCTCGTCGTGCGGGGCAACTATGTACATGACAACAATGGTCCGGGGCTATGGACGGATAGCGACAATACAAACCCGCTATACGAGAACAATCATACGCGCTCAAATAGGATTGCCGGCATTTTCCATGAAATGGGTACCGCGGCAATCATTCGCAACAATACTGTCGAGCAAGATGGACACACGTCCGGAGGATCGATGTGGTACGGAGCCGGAATTTTTGTACATTCCTCGTCGGGAGTCGAAATATATGGCAATACGGTGACTAACTGTGAGAGCGGCATAGGCGCGGCTTGGGTGTATCGTGGCGAGGGTTCCTACGACGTTAAGGATCTCAATGTTCACGACAATGTCATCACTCAATCTGCGGGAGCAGCAGCTGGGATCGTGAGCCAGAATGCTAATACCATTAACATGAACAACCATTTCCAGAACAACACGTATATCCTCTCGGATCCGAATGGCAAACACTATGAATGGAATGGCCCCCGGACGAAAGACGAATGGCGCAGTTTTGGTAATGACGTGAACGGAACGTGGCGCTAAGCTTTTAACACTTGCAGATCGGATCGCGGAGGTCCGATCTGCGCTACTACATCACGGAAGTCACCCCTTACTTCGTACCTGGTGGTAGTGCAACCAGCGACAATGAATAGCTTTGCCTGGCCTGGAAGGCAGCCAGAGCGTCTTTATAGCCCGAAATGGGTTTTCTCTCTTTAGAGATCTCTTCGTTGAAGAGAGAGAGCTGGTACCCGCGTCGTTGAAATGGTTCAAGGATCCGCTCTTCTCTCTCTCCGCAGCGCGCGCTGATCACATCCGGATTGTAGATCTGACACAGAACGGTCGGCGCCATTCGATCCAGGCATCGTGTGGCTCCCTGTAAAGCTTCGAATTCGCAACCAGCAGCATCGAGCTTGATGAAATCCAATCGCGGGATGTTGAAATCGGCCAAGAAGTCATCCAGCGATGTGGCAAGCACGCTGCGACAACCGCCGCCTAGCTCGGCAGCGATCCAGCCACCACCGGACTTCGCATCAGACATGAATGCAAATCTACCTGTCCGGCTTGCAATTGCGCACTGATGTACTTGCACGTTCGACCGCCCGTTATGCATGACATTCCTACGGATCACTTCCGCGAGCTCCGGTTGCGGCTCAAACGCATGAACAAAACCGCTTTTGCCGCATAGCTCGGAAAGAATAAGCGTGTACTCACCGGCGTGTGCGCCGATATCCACCACCATCATGCCCGGCTTTACAATCTCCATGATCGTTTGAAGCGTCGCCGTCGAGGAGAACTGTCGATAGTAAACCGGCGCGGCCGCGGCGGAATGAGGCAGCAAGATTTCCATGCCTCGCCACCATCGACGTACAAGGACTGGCTTATCGGGCTGTATGCACCAATGCAAGCGCCAGAATACTCTCTTGAAAACAGCCCGCACGGGGTTCTGTTTGAAGTCGGATTGATTGAAGAATCTGTGCTGAATCATCACCCAACACACTCTGGCGGCGAAGGATATGAATACTCTCCGGACCGCAGGGATTGAGCCTTGTCGGACGAGGATGCTATTGGCCGATCTTCCGAGGCCGAAGGCTAGCGGATAGCTCGCTCAAGACGGGGTTCGTAGACGTAAATAGAGTAGCCGATTCGTTTTTCTGGTGACCTTCGAAGTAGGGCGCGGTACGTGTCCGGATGGGAGTAAAGGGTATCAACGCTGATCGCGACCTCGCAATTGAGGGCGGCAACCGCTTTTTCGTTCTCCAGAGGAGGAAGAGCTTGGTATCGGATACCGTAGTAAGCCGGTTCAGCGGGGCCGTGGTATTCCAGGCACAACGGAGCTTGACTTTCGCGGCCGGCCCGAAATTGTGCTAATTTCTTCAGGTCTTGACCCCAATCAAGGTTTGAATCCAGGAGATACCGCGGGCCGTTGCTCGGACCGCCCGCCAAAACGTTGAAGAACGGCAGATAATTTGGGTAGGCACTTAGCGACTCCCCAAGGGCCGCTAACCCCAGCCCTAGCGCGAGGAGCTGCCATGTTACCCCTATTGCCGCTCTCGAACGATCGAAAAGCACCGCACCAATCAAGACATAAAGAAACGGGTACACCGGTAGGATGTGGCGAAGGCCCAAATTGAGGTTGCCGGAGCAACTCACGACAAGGTAAATGAGGGGAGCACAGATAAGAGAGAGCCATAGGAACGAGAAGCTGGATCTGTAACGTCGCCAGTGCCGGGCAACTAAAGCTGCGCACAGGATCACTAAAAGCTCGACAGCAGTAAGCGTCTTAACTAACATTGCGACTGGGAAATAATACCACCAACCTTTTTTCCCATTCATACCAAGCAGGTAGGTATCGTGGCCCCGGCGTGCGTGGTCGCTCAACTTGTAAATGCCCAAGACGAAGTAGTGTGCCGGCACGGGCACGTTACTGCCCAGCCATCGCATAGCACTGATTGTCCGCGGCGAATATCTATGGACCGGCGATGCCGCCTCTGTCGCGAAAGCACTTGAGTCGACGCGAGAGCGCTCCGGGTGCCCGAATTTCTCATTAAATCGCTGAGCTGCTACCTCATCCGACAACAACGGCTTACTTACAAAGCCAAATGATGCCCAGACCATGACGAAGCTGACCACAGCAATGACTGAGGAGACGGTTACCATCTCTTTCCACTGAAGACCACGCTTCTGGCGTTTTCGGTACCAGTCGAGAATGTACAACGCGATGAACACAGGGATGAGGACGAGCCCGGAATACTTAACCGTCTGTGTGAGTCCGAACAGCACCGCCGTCCCTATCAGTCGAGGGAAAGTTCGGTGCTCTAGCCAGTCCGACCAACTCACACATGTGAAGAAGAAAGCCATCGTTACTAGAAGGTCCGATGTAACATACCGACCGTGGGCAATCAGGTTCGGATCCACCGCGAGGAGCAAAAGAGTGAAAAGCGCCGCCAGTTCTCCGAATCTCGACCGGCACCACAGCGCAAGAAGGAGGCCGAACAATAACGTGAACGCAATGGTCACGCACCGGCCGGCGAAAAGCAGCGTATCCGCGGGCTTGCGATTTCGATATAAGAACTCTTGGCTATATGCGACAACATTATCTGATCTCCACTTACGCTGGTCGCCGGGTAACGCAGGACGGAGAAACAGGAGGGGGAGGGCCTCAAGCAACTTCGTTAGAGGCGGGTGTTCTGGATTAAGGCGGAAATCGCCCGTCTTCCAATAGGTATATCCAGACACGAGATGGACCGACTCGTCCATGGTTTCGCTTTCGTCGCGGATGGATCCAAACAGTTCGACCCCCAGTAGCAACAGAATTGAGAGCGTGGCAATCCAGAACCATCCCTTTGAGAGACGGCGTAGGGAGCGATGGCCCTCAAAGCGTTCGTTTGCTATTCCGGGACGAACTTCCGTTTCAATAGATGTCATACGCTTGTCACCGCTACGATTGCCACAAAGAATCGTAGTACGCGCAGTATCCAAAGAATCCTGTCGGTAGAGCCTGCTTTTTAAATTGCCGGCGCCTTCTCCAGGAGTGCAACTTGACTAAACCCTCCTTGAAAATGGGGTGCAATCTGACGAGAGCTGCAGTAGCGCCAAGTACGAATCTTCGTCGCCGGCTTCTAAGCGGTCTCCCCAGAATTCTCAGAACATCCCGGCATTCAACTAGCCGATCGAGAGTTAGGGCCCGAAGGCCTATGAAAAACAGCATGCGACTAAGATCACGTGTCAGCATAGCTTTGACTTGTTCTCGAATTGCTGGCGAGATGTGGTCGTCGTGAAGAATCTTTTCCATCGCTGCGTATCGAGTAGGCCAGACCATATGCAACTGCAGGATAGCCGTCGATTGGTTCGGATGCATGGTGAACATCACTACGGGATCGTGAAAGATCACATATGGACATTTCGCCGCAACCCGCAGCACAAAGTCATAATCCATGGAGAAGAGCGTAGTATCAAGCGTCCCTACTACATCGATGACTTGTTTCCTGAACAAAGCTGCGCTCCAAGATGGCTGAGGATAACGGCACATTGCCAGCAAACCTTCAGGACGGCCGTAGAAGCCGGCCTTAAAGGGGCCCGTGCTTCCGCCGAAGTAGCTGTGGTCCATTCCTAAGAAGATGGTGTCGCCGATGGCGACTTCGGCCGATGGATAGGCCGAGAATTGTGCGAGTGCCTTCTCGTAGAAATCCGGAAGAAGGATGTCGTCGTCAGAAAGAACAGAGAAGAAAGGTGTCTCGACGTGGCGAACGCCGAAGTCCCAGTTGCTGGGTGCACCTATGTTCGCGGGGTGTCGATAATACTCTACTCGATTGTCCTGTTCGGCGAAGTATCTGATAATGCCTTCGGTTTCATCTCGAGAAGCATCATCATAAACGCAAACTTTAAATCGAGTAAAGGTCTGTGCCAACACGCTTTTGATCGCACGGCTGAGCAGGGCAGGGCGCTCAAAGGTTGTGATTATGGTCGTAATTAAGGGAGCATCGGCGGACGCCATCTTAATTCTCCTTTCCTGGGGAAGAACGGGTTAGCGGCCGGCTGGAACTATTGTTAGAAGTTTGGCTCGGCCGATTAGGGTGGTCAGCTATTCAGGCAGTCAGATTTGCGCTGCAGCAGCGATGTCGCGGTCACCATTCGCAGGCATACTTGACGTCGGATGAGCAAGACGGAAGTCCAAAGCGAAATGATAGATGTGCATAAGTTGTTCGAAGTTCCTTGGCGCGGTATATTTCTGGAGGAACTCCGACCGGGCGGCTTCTCCCATGCGATCCGCTAATTGATCGTCAGCGAGAACCATTTTCAGGGCGCGTCCAAGTTCGGCGACATCGCCGGGCGTGAATGTGAGACCGGTTCGACCGTTATCAACCAGATCTGCGAGCGCGCCGATTCTGGATACTACTGCGGACCTAGAGCGGGCGAAGGCTTCCGTAATCGACACTGGAAGCCCTTCGTACCAAATTGAGGGAAGAACGATACACCTGACCTGACCCAAAAGGTGCGAAATCTCGGTTCGCGTTTGTAGGCCGATAAAAGTAAGGCCCGGCGGCCGAAGATCCAGAGATCGTGCGAGGTTGTGTAACTGATCTTTCGCTGGTCCATCACCAGCGATAATTAGTTGTCCACGTTCGCTCATCTTCTCTTGGGCCCAACTGCGAAGCAGCGTCTCTAAGCCCTTCTCGTGCGCGAGACGTCCAAAGTACATGATTTTGCGGGAACTGGACGGAAGTTCCGAGCGGCCCGGATCGGCTACAAAGTTCGGCTTGATGAATAGACGATTCGCTGGAATTCCTCCGGCGACAAACCGTGAATACGAATGAGGCGTGAGGGCAATAAAGGCAGCCACATATCTGTCCCAGGTGTTCCGCCGCCTGTTTTGGGCGATCATGTTTACTACCGCTGCTGAAGCCGCGTACGAATCGCGATAGCAGCGGTGGACTATGCCCCGCCAGGGACTCTTGCCCAAGCAGTCTTCGCAAACCACTCCGTTCCGAAGGAACATCGCATTCGTACAGAGAAGCCTGAAGTTGTGCAAGGTTTGCACAGTTGCCGCTCCGGCTCTCCACGAGGCGGCGTGAATCGCCGGTGAGAGACGCATCCAGAAGTTGTGGACATGAACAATATCTGGTCTATACTCCGTACAGAGTTGTGAGACGTGCTGATACGACTTTCGTGACCAACTCGATGACCAGGCCAGGCGGAGCGTTGCAAGCGCGCCATCTTGTTCCGTAACATCGTTGATAGAAGTCTCCTCAATGACATCCACCCCGTGCGAGCGCAACATTTGAACTTCCGCCTCAGCGACGGCGTCCTCACCACCGGGCTGACGATAGCGGTTGTGCAACATGAGAACCCTCATCGTGCGTATCCCGAATAGCTGGACCGTACACGCGAAGATATTCGATGCCGGTGAAATTCTACAAAGCCAATGACGAGGAAGAAATCCAACGGAGCATGATAGATGAAGTTCGAAGTGAAGAACGAGCGGACTGTCATCATAGCGAGCAATGCCATTGCTTCAATTCCCAAGTGCCGTTCGGAAACAGCCAAAGTTCTGCCGATGAGCAGGCGCGCCAAATGGACCCAAGTCCATATTAGGGCCGCCATTAAGGGTAGAAGTCCGATAAGGCCGGTACCTATCAGGGCATCCAAGTACGTATTGTGGATGGTTGAAGTTGTCCCATTCCCCAGATCGGCAAGTGCAACAAAGCGCGCACCCGCGTAAGCGCCATAACCGATGATCGGATGATCAGCGATTCGCACTAGAGCCGCTTCCCACCATGTTGTACGGCCCGTCAGAGACATCAGAAGTTCTGTGTTCTGATCTCGAGTCATATAGGTGATTGCGGTATTTCCCGCAAAGAATGCCAAAGCGGCGACTCCGGCGATCAGCCAGCCCATCATTCCTATTCGTTTCGACATTAAGAGCACAACGACCGCACCAGCCGCCATGCCAAGAATGGCGCTGCGCGTTTGCGCGAAGATAAGCGTGATCAAACAGACGACGAGAACCGCAGAGTACAAGCTTCGGTGAGCGCACTTCCATCCGCGTGTTTGAAGGCGAGTCAGTGCCACCAGACCCAGTGTGCCGGACAAGTCACCAACGCCGTTCGATGACCAAGAGGGGACCACGCCGACAATCTGAATTCCGAGCATGCCTACCCCTCGAGCTAGCGCTTCCTGTGGCCATATAATCACCCCGGCGAACACTGCTGCCAACAATAGCCCGAGATACAACCAAAACGAATCGAATAATGTTTTGAGACTGTTTCCCGGGAGACGCAATATAAGAATGCCGGCCAGCATGCACACGTCTACCGAAAACTCGAAGGATTTGTACGCAGTCCAGGACGGGAACACTGACCAGATACTCGAGGCGAGAGCAACAACACAATAAAGTCCCATCATGCCGAGGGCGCCGCCGCGGAAGACGGAACTGAGCAAATGGCCGACATCGAAGTGATACAGCAGCAATATCGCGACGAGAACGACAAGTCCAATCCGGTAAGCTGCCCAGCCGTCGATCGGAGAATTCCTAATCGTGTCGATGTCTCTGGCACGAAAAGTTAACGTGCTTAGCGAAAGGGAAATCCACGCGAAGTGCCACCATCGACTCTGGCGCGCGAACGTTCCAATTGCCTGCTTTGCTTGGATGGCAACAGCAGGAAGAACAAACGCGGCCGGCATCGAAACTAGAAATCCGACGGCCCCGAGTGGGCCCACATAATACAGGGTCAGGAGCGCCATGCACGCCGCCGCTCCAGCCAACGGTAAAGCAAGAGAGATTGGATCGAAACGGCGGGTTTCCATTACTTAGCGCTACTTTACGAGACCTTGCAGGACATGATCCGGAACGCGACCGACCACTTCCCACGCAAAGTGTGCTCGGACGCGCAGGCGTGCAGCCACGCCCATCCGGAAGCGTAGGCCCCGGTCGCAAGCGAGGCGCTCGAACTCGTCGGCCAAACTCCCGATCACTTGCGCCACTGATTGAGGTGGGATCTTCATTCCGGTGTCCATCGTGACCATAGAACTGGGCCCGCCGCAATCTAAGCACACCACTGGCTTGCCCGCAGCCATCCCTTCAAGACAGGCCCAGCCACCCGAATCGTGCAGACTCGGATGAGCAACAATGTCACTCTCAGCTAGTTTCGAATGCAGCTCAGATCTATCGATCTGCCCCCACATTCTTACGCTTGTATCTACCCGGAGTGCTTTCGCGAGATTGCTCAGACGCTGTCGCTCGGGTCCGTCTCCGAGTATCCAATATTCACTCTCGGGATGTTTAGCGTGGAATTTGGCGAATGCCTGCAGAGCCAAGTCAAAGCCCTTCCAGTTAAGCAGCCTTCCGATGCTGACGATCCGGAAAGGACGCGATTCACGGAAGGGGATTCGACCGAGCATCTCGATTTCGTCCGACGGCAACCCTGCTTGAGAGACTACGGACACATCCGAACAGCCGAGGCGCCGCATCTGCTTCTCGGTCTCCCGTGTAGTGGCCAGGCCCCAACGTGCTTTGCGAGCTGTCAGATGAACGAACGGATCAAGGCGGGAGCATGACTGTGCCACCCTACGGGCGAGTTCGAAGGCTTTTCCGCGGAATCCGAATGCGGGCCTTAACCCCTCGGGCGAGACTTCACCGCCTCCGACCGGTCCCCATAGGAACGGAACCGGCAGAAGAGCAAGATAAGTCGGTTTCCAGTAGGCCCCTAATGTCACGTGGTGGACCAAGTCAAAATCGATACTTTGATGCAGCTTTCTGGCAGCGAAGTAAGCCGCCATTTGCCATAGCTGGTAATAAAGGTGAAATCCGCGTTGTCCCCGCTTCCAAAAGCGAGCCCAGCGCGGAAGGTCGACATAGATGAACCGAGCGTTGGGCAGGGCAGTGTGACGGAGTCTATCCTCAATCGGTTCACGATTATTGGCACGGGTGAGCACCCAAACGGAGTGAAAGCTCGCACTCTGTTCTACCCAGTTCCAGCCGATCCCAGGTTCCGATCCGCGGCCAGGTTCGCAAGCGTAAGCAGAAATCAGGATACGCAGCGGTCGTTCGCTCGGCAACTTCGGGGGCATCACTGCTCGCGGTCGCCGGCTACTGGCGAGTCCTGGATGCGAGGGAGTGGTGAATCGTATGGAATCGGGTTGGCGTCTCGGAGTGCCCGGTTGACTACACCAATGATCGTATCGGCGGACGCCTCTGGTGTGTAAGGCTTAATAATTTCCAGCGATCTGGCTCCCAGCCGGGCGATCATGTCACGGTTCCGAATTATCTTCTCCATTTGGTCGACGATCTGCTGGGTATCGAGCGGATCAAAGACAAATCCGTTTTCACCGTCGAGAACCAGTTCCTTCGCCCCCGCATACTTCGAGCAGAGTATTGGTTTTCCGAACGCCATAGCTTCTAACACGACCATGGCCAATGGATCGTCCAACGACGGAAAGAGAAAAACGTCCGATTCGCGGTAATAGGCTCCAAGTTCTTCGTAACGAATCTGGCCTAGCCGAAATAACTGCTGGGAAATGCCGAGCTCTTCCCGCAACCTGTCAACCTCTTCCTCCATATAGCCTTCACCGATTAGGAGACAGGTGAAGTCTGTGATGCCCTTGTCAACCAGAGCTTTGCAGCATTCGATCAGCTTGTGCGTCCCTTTTTCACGGCAGAGTGTCCCGACATACAAGAAGACCGGGCCGTTGCGGCGCCATTCTTTGCGGAACACATCTCTGCCTGTATCATTTGCACAAAGCGCAGTGATGTCGGGAACCAGATAAAAGTATTGGCCCACCCGCGATCGCGGCATCTGCACAACGTCCGTCAGGTAATTCGCGCCATCAACGGTAGTACTCAAGGCGAACTCGAACCACTTCGCCATGAACGCACGCAACTTTAATCGGATTGGATTATCGAGTTGGATGATTTCCGCTCCGATCCCATCCCACAGCAAAACAACGCGCCATCGCAAGAGAGGCTTAAGGGCGAGGAGGTACATCGTACCAAGGTGGAAGCCCCCGGTCACAATCAAGCTCGGTCGGAAGCGGATCAACTTCCATGCGAGGCTTGGAGAAGTCCAAATGAACCGCTTCTTGCGCCACCGCTTTGCCATCATTTTCCCGGCGTTGAACTTCTCTACTTTGAACGATCCTTCCAGTCCGGGAAGATATCCCGGCCATATTCCGGCGAAGATCTTCATACCGGGAAAACGCTCAGCGATAATTTTAAATACGGGCTGCCAATAGAACCCTCTGGCCAGAGTTGGCATCACCCAGGCTACTCGAACGGAACTGTGGTCACGCGATAACTCCTCACTGTTCTGTGAAACTTTTGTGGATTCCATAAATCTAAAGCGGAGCTTCGTTTGGCATCGGGGCGCGGCTCGGAATCGATGCGCTTTCCTCTTCACGCGTTTGGTTCTGATGGAACAGATACCAGCCTGTGCAGAGCAAAGCGAAACCGGATGCTATAGATCCGGCTATCATTCCAGGTAATCCAAACTGCCGAACCATGGGAACGCCCAAGACTACGGATACAACCGCACTGACCGCGGAGGATTTGAATACCAGCTTGGGCACTTGTAGTGCTCGTAATCCCACGGCAAATGCCTGATAGATAGTTTGGAACGCCAGGCCCAACCCCAACAACGGAACTAGATACGCAAACTGGGTGTATCGGTCCCGATAGAAGAGTTTGAACATAGGTTGGTGAAAAAGCGTCAACGCTCCACAGTACGCAATCGCTCCAAAGCCCAGCAAAAAAGCCAACCGTTGCACGGGACGGTTTATTGCGGCCCTGTTTTCCTTTGCCGTGATGTCCGACATGTGAGGAACCGCAAGTCTGGTCAGCGCAACGGTTGTCTGGCTTAGGGGCTGCAAAAGATTTGAGATTGCCTTCAGTGCTCCTGTTTCGCGCATCCCCAAAAAGGCGCTCGTAAGAATAACCCAGATATTCTCGGCCACTGCGTAAACTAACCCGGCATTTATCTCCCACCTGCCGTACTGCCAGTGGGTTCGCCAGACCTCCGAAACGGTTGCCGCATTCTCAGGCCGTCGAAGCAGCGGTTTGAGGCCGATGATCAGGAACGAACTTGCCACGACTGCCGCGATTGCGGTCACAACGAAAACAGAGATGATAGACAACATTTCGTTGAAGGTGATGAAAACGAGGCCGGCCAGTTGCAGAACCGAGTAGATGATGGACCCTTGTGTAGCGCGCGCGGGGGAAAGGTACACATAGTAGGCTGCCCTCGTCATCCACAGCAACAGAATGCAGGGTGCTGCAACTGTCAACCCGATGAGCGCACGGCATAGATGTCCATGTCCAAGACTTCCTGCAATCCCCGCGCAGACGGCAAGACCGAGGGAAATGAACAGCCCGAACCCAGCTTGCAGGCATAGCAGAACGCGCATGTAGTTGCGCTTCTGGTCACGGTAGACCGTGGGGCCGAACACGCTCATCGGGGAGAGCAGGAGGTTGTGGTGAAATCCCGCAAGAAACAGAAATACGGAAAGTGCAAGAGCATAGGCTCCGTATTGTTCCGGCGCAAGCCAGCGGGCGAGCAAGATACTTGAAACAAAATTAGAACCGGACGTGAAACCTTGATCGGCAATTGCCCAGAACGCCTTACTGAACCAGGGAGTCCACCGTGGGGTCGAGGCCTTGGCTTCTTCAGTACAGATGGTTGCCGCGGTCAATATGCCCTCAACAGAGAGCAACCTGCAGATGTGCTCCTAAAATCCTGAGGAGAGAGTGCCCTTGTGGCCCACATTGGCGCCCGCTCTTGCCACAGCCCTATGATGTCCCAGGAACCTGCAACTTTCTCGCTGAGTGTTTGAACCGAATCTTTCTGGACAAAAAACCGCGGGATCTGGAACCTCGAGTCGTCTGCCTTAAGACCACGGAAGAGAACCGCAGCGGCGCTGGAATAGCCAGCTTCCGAAAGCAATTCGATAGTCTCTGGGCTGAAGTGGCGGCGCGGTTTACCGAACGGATATGCAAAGCTGCCGACGTGTTTCCCCAACTGGTCCTCGAGCCGGCTCTTCGATATGGTTAGTTCACGCCGAGCGTTATCCCTATCCAGAGCAGCCAAATTTGGATGGCTGTAAGTGTGCGCCCCGAAATGATAACCCGCGCCTGACATCTCACGCACCTGGGACCAATTCATAGGGCGGATGTCTTCGTACTCTGTGTGCCGAAGTGTTCGAAATCGTTCGATTACGGATGAATGATGGTCTATGTATCCGGTACTTACGAAGAACGTGGCAGGAACATTGTGCCTTGAAAGTATAGGGAACGCATAGTCGTAGTTGTCTGCATAACCGTCGTCGAAAGTGACGGCAACCGAGGGCTTTGTACGTTTCACCCGATCACTCGTCAAAGCGTCCTCGAAAGCGATTAATTGGCAATTCTCTTTAAGCCAGAGAAGGTGCTGCTCGAATAAGTCCGGCGTAGCGGACAAAAACCACTTATGCGGGTGGACGGAGTGATAGCAGAGCACTATCGTCCTTTCACTCCTGGGCCTATAACAGTGACCCATTGCAGCGACCGCCGCTTGCTTGACAGCTGATTTTAGCTGCACGTTGCCATCGCCTCGTGATGCAGCGTTAGACCCGGTAATTGCTGATATCGTGAGCTTGCTTCTTTCGCAATGCTTTCCCAATTAAGAGAATCGTGAACAAAGGCTCTCCCGCGTTCTCCCATGGAACTCCATAGCGATCGCTTCTCAAGCGCGTGCTCAAGCCCCGTGCAGATCGACTCGACCTCTGGCTTTACGACAAAGCCACACCCGTGTTGCTGAATGGATTCGGCGACGCCTGTCTCCTCAGAAACAATGACCGCCTTAGACGCGGCTAACGCCTCAATCACAGTTGTCGGAAATGAGTCGTGGCGGGACGCAAGCACTACGATATCGGAGGCAAAGAGAACGGCCCAGCGCTCGTCTACTCTACCAAAGAATTTCACGTTTTCAGAGATGCCGAGATCAGCGGAGAGCTGAGCAAGTTTGGCGCGATCGCCCCAGTCAGGACCAACGAGGTTTATACAAAGATCACTGGGAAGACGCTTGTTTGAGATGCCCAGGGCAAGACCTCGAATCAACAGATCGAGACCTTTGGTGTGCATGTCGATGCGTCCCAGGAACAGAATGCGTGGGTCCCCGATGAGATTTTGCGCTACATCCACTGTTTCGGGCTCTGGCACTTCGGAAGGATCGAATCCGTTTGGGACAACGAAGACGGGGCGTGTAACGCCGAATGCATTCAGAACAGCGGCTTGAGAATTCGCGAATACCTGTACAGCCAGCGCTGATTTCAACATTGGCTTTTCGAATATGGTCCAGTAAGCGTTCTTGACAAACCTCCGTTTCCCAAACAGTTCAGGGTGATAGAGGCTGGAAGGGCAAACGATGTAAGGGATGCGGCCACTGCGCGCGGCAGCGGCTACAGCTACGTTGCGCGGGTTGAAGTTGCCGTGAATCAGCAAGAGATCAAGCGCGTCCTCATTCCGGCGCAAACGATCGAGGAGAGGCTTGGGAACACGGAACGGGTGATCAATCCCATTGCGCGTAAAATGAACCACCTCCCGGTTTGCCAGGTGTTCTTCGCCCTTGCCGTCTTTCTCCCCGCAGCAATACAATTTCACGTTGTGGCCCAGTTTTGCCAAACCGCGCGAAAGACCACGTGCCGCAAATGTAGTTCCGCATGGCTGCGGATAATGAAACAAATAGGATCCGATTTTCATAAAAAGGGAAGGCTCTCGCGCATATTGCAGGACGGTGAGCTGACCATGAGCCGTGTGCCAGTAGATGGGTTGACTGAGCCGGAAGCGAACTCGCTATTTAGAGAGCGGGAGCGCCGCTTACGGTTCTCGATCGAGTAAGGAATTCTCCCAAGCTTCCGCCCTGTTGAGTGAAGTCACAGCCTCGCACCTTCGGTATACTTTCAGGTGAGCGTGAGAGAGAGACCTCAATTTTCTTGTGAAATTCACAGAATGTCAACATGGTCTGCAACAGGAATGATCTTCTAGCCTGCTTCAACCCGCCCTTTCAGGGACACAGAGGAAAGCTAGTACTAAAACCGATGGAACGACGCGCCGACATGTCAGGTGCACCGCGCTCCGCTACTTCGACCGATTCCGTTCGGGCTCGGCCGTTCCGCTTGCCGGAACTACCTATAAAGTCTCTGTAAACGCGCGCACAAAACGGGCTCTTTACACGAGTTCACAAAGTGTTCGCGCCCGTCACGCACGGTTTACAAGATGCATCGAGGACCTTGCACTATTTAGCTGCCCGAGAAAGGTTTGCGTTGGTGTTCCCGATGCCGACCGCCAGGAAGTTTGAAGTAAACTCATTGTCGCCAAGCACACGGAAGCGATCGAAAGCGTAAGCTCTGCCAAGTCTTCCCACTCGGGTTTGTAACGGCTCCATGAGGAATAGTTGAGCTTTCAAACCGGTTTCCCAGGCCGAGTTGTCTTTCCTTCGTCGTGTGAGGAAGTAAGCAGCTTTCTTTACCGCTCTGGGTTGCAATCCCCTGCACACCGTGTTCCTCGCCCGATCTGCGAGTTGGGAGGCCTTCAGCGCCGAATCGGTGTTTACGGTAGCTAGCTGGTTATACAGCGGCGCGGAGAGTCGCCCCAGTTCTATGTCGCGTCTCCATATGTTTACGTTCGTGCGTGACCCGTATACTCTCGTAGGCTGCCGAACGCGGCGATGAACACGAAACTCCTGTTGCACTGGGATTGGTTTAAGCATCCTCGAAAGTCACGTAGGAGTGGGCACACGGTACCAGCCAACACTCCTTCTCTCCTCGGCTTTGCTCCTTGCTGGCCGCCGAGGAGGGCGCGGCGATCTGGTGCAAGCGGGTCTAGCGGCAGGCGAAGAAACTGCTACCCGACTCGGCAAACGGCCCTGGGAAGTCGAACGGATCGAACCCGATCTGCCCTTTCCGAAAGCGGAATCCAGGATTGAAGGTTACCTCTGACTTTGTTGCACCAGCACTCTTGAAAACACGTCCGCACCGGAACCGGGACCTGCCGAGAAAGCCCGAGGTTTTCGCGACGTGCTGAAGCGGATTCGTTCGTGTTGCCGCCGCCTGCCGCCAAAGTTCTAAGCAAATGATCAGCTAGTACTGCATGCTGGCGCAGGAGGCCAGAAATACGCGCCTTGGAGAGGCATGCATACAGCGTGGCCGGCGCGGATATCCGTGCCGTAGGGATCATGGTCTAGATCGGCGAAAAACAGCGTCTCCTATAGGCCTCATGACCATGCTTTCCTCCAGTAAGGCCCCGGGCGAGTCCACGGCGCCATCCAGATTCAAACCCGCGTCATCGCCAAGTGTCGGCATCGGGACCGGACGATCCGCACCCGGCGGGAACCAGGTTCTCGACTTTACTGGACGACGCGATTTCACGATCGCTGGCTGCTAACATTTGCCTCCGCTCGAGATGGGCCCTGCTTCCTTTGCAGCTTTATACTGAGAGCGAATGCACCACCATTCGGGTACGGTGGTACTAGCTTTGATGCATCGGCTTGCCAGCATCAACGCCTTGGCTCAGTATCGTGGATAGCAGAGTTGTCAGACCGTATAAGTAAGAACTCGCCATTGCCCGTTCAGATTTCCTGAGAGTTGAATTCCGGCAATTTCTGCCGTTTACGCGCTCGGGTGCGCGAAACTTGCTCAGCTACGCATTGGCCGCTATGGGAGGAGATCGAACATTTCTGATCAGGAGCAAGTGGTAGCGGTGAGGGCGCCGTCGCTCTACCTCGTAGTGCCTTGTTACAACGAGGCCGCGAGGTTAAAGAGCAACTTGTTCCGCGACTGCCTTGCGCAACTGGAATCGCTTCACCTGCTTTTTGTGAACGACGGTAGTTCCGACGGCACGTTTTCTGTTCTATCTGAGATCAGAGACGGGCTTGAGGATCGAGTCAGTATTGTGAGTTACCTAGAGAATCGAGGTAAAGCGGAGGCGGTGCGGGCGGGACTAGTACATGCGCTAGCCAAATCGGATTGTCAGGTTGTGGGGTACTGGGATGCTGATCTCGCCACGCCTCTCGACAGCGTCTGTGTGCTGGCGAGGTTTCTTCAGGAGCATCCGAGCATAGACCTGATTTTCGGGTCGAGGGTGAAGCTTTGCGGTAGGCACATCCATCGCAGGGCAGCTCGTCATTACCTCGGCAGGATCTTCGCGACCGCAGTTTCCCATGTGCTTGGGATGGCAATCTATGACACGCAGTGCGGTGCAAAGCTCTTTCGAGTGACGGAGGATGTTCGATCCGTACTGCTAGAGCCCTTCCTTGCGGAATGGATCTTCGATGTCGAGATTCTTGCCAGACTTATCGCAGCTACGGATGCCAGCGCCGTTGAAGCGCGAACGTACGAGTACCCGCTGAAAGTCTGGGAGGACGTGTCCGGTTCCAAACTGCGCCCCGGGCACTTCGTCCGCGCAGCGTTTGATCTCGTCCGTTTGAAACGGCGCTATTTGTGATCGCCCCAAAACTTCCCTGTGTGATCCGGAACAGATCCGTTCTTGCTGCACTGCCTGACGCCGAATCGCCGCATCCTTACTTCGAGGACCGCTTACGCGGATGTCTTTCTTTCCTGTTCGTCCTCCCGGTTGACTGCGCTCACATTCTCAACAAGCATGCGGTGACCGGCCACATGACTTGATCGGTCCGTTCTCGGTTATCGGAATACGTCGAGCCGGATCGAAGAACGCCTAGAACCAATTGCTGATCAGAGCGGGGCGCGTCACTTGCTTAACGTTAAGGCTCTCGCGCACCAGATCCCTCCACGCATCACGCTCGGAATTGCCGGCGAAAAAGCGCTTCGGCACCAGCAAAGCAGCGTCCGATGCATAATACAAGACAAAGAGACTTCGGGTTTCTAGCGCCTGCGTGAAGATCTCCCACGACACATCGGAGGAGATCGCAGCGCTCCGCGAACGAATACCCGCGCCCGTGTAGATTTCGGTAATCGGCTCCCGCAAGTAAGCGTGTCGCGCATAGTCTCGCGAAACCTCCCAGACCGGTTTCAGAGTGATCCAGAGGATCCAGCCTAGAAGCAACACGACCATGAGTTTCAGATAAGCGGTCGACAGTTGCGCTTCGTTGGGAAATAGGGCGCAGTATCCTACGCTGACACACAGGATCAGCCAAAGACCCAGCAAAGGCCAATGCCGGTGCAAGAAGTGGACGTACTTGAATTTCACAACATCGGTCTTAGTTAGCTGGCCGTGCAATGCAATCGACGTTTGCACTTTCGAATAATACAGCTCTAAAAAGTTAAGATGCTGGCCATATAATCATCTGCAGGCGAGACCAGACTAGAAGAAAATCCGGGCAGACCGGGGGGACTAAATTTGGCTCCCGAACTGCAAACGCTTGTGTTCGGTCGGCGGTATTACGTGTACGGGGCCGAGTGCACATGATCGTCAATCGTTTCGATCGCACCAGCTTGTTGGCTAAGCCCTGAAGATGAAATCGCCCGTCAAGACGCCACCAACCCCGCTCAGGAAGCCGTTCGATGTAAGGAAGACTAGCGGATCCTGCTTCTTCTTCGAGCCACTCTGCAATCAGTTACTCTGCTTCGCTCATGGTCACATCGCTTAGTGAGCAATCAACGTCCAGGGCCGCGAGCGCACGCGAACGAGCTTGCACATCCCCCGTCACCCGAGAGCTTGACCCTCACTGGTTATCCGCTCTTCCATGTGGCAGAACGGGACGGCTTTCTCGCACGACTGAACTAAATGACCGACTCCACCACTCAAGGTGTCTTGCGAAGCGGTTATACCGACGGAAGATCTGAGCATCATTCGATTGATAGACTCTTCGGAAGCACAATGAAGCTGCATTGCCTGATGAATAGATTCCGGATGAGGAACTCGATGGTGCCCATGCTCGCCGGCCTCCTGATCCTCGCGTCATCACCGGCCTTCGCCCAGGTGAAGACGACCAAAGAGCAGATGATGTTTTATACGGCCGACTGGAAGGGCGACCGTTACGCGGATGGAAGGCCGAAACTCCCGGACGACTTATTGAAGCGGGCCGTTGACGTATCCATCGAAGACATCTGGGACTACCTTCATCAGAAGGGGTATCGAAACCAGTTTGAGAGTGGATGGCAGGCCCTGCATGTCGAAAAGCCCTTTGCCGGACGTGCGCTGACTGCGCAGTACATGCCGGTGAGGCCCGACATGGCAAAGGCGATTGCAGCCGAGGGCAAAGCAGAAGGCCGCGTGAGCGGCAACAACAGCTGGCCCATCAATGAGCTGCAACTCGGGGATGTGTATGTGGCCGATGGGTTCGGGAAAATTGTGGACGGCACCCTGATCGGTTCCAATCTGGGCAGCGCAATCGCGGCACATACTCACACTGGCTTTGTGTTCAATGCCGGAATTCGAGATCAGGAAGAGAACCGCGAGATCCCGGACCTGAATGGATTCTATCGGGGTGCGGATCCTTCCTTCTGGACCGAGATGACGCTGACAGCCATCAATTCGCCGATTCGCATCGGGCGCGCCACGGTGCTTCCGGGCGACTTGGTGCTGGCGAAGACCGACGGTGTCATTTTTGTGCCCGCAATTCTAGCCGAGGAGGCTGTGAGCACTGCGGAGCTTACCAAGCTGAAAGATGCGTTTAACTTTGAGCTCAATAAGCAAGGCAGCAATGGCGCAGAATTTGAGGGCGGATGGACAGCCAAGAAGTATGCGGCATTTACGAACTGGATTAACGCCCATCCCGAGAAGTTGAAAATGCCGCGCAGCCAGTTCGACCGACTCGTTGCCGGAGCGCGCAGAGACAAGGAGTAAGTTGAACCTGGACATAACTGGCACGAGTATTAACGTCTAAAGGAGCACATGTGAGTTCTTCCGTTTCCCGCCGAAGCTTAATCAAAGGTGCCGCAGCCGGATCCGCGGCGGCGCTGGCCCCGTCTTCGTCTGCCGCTGCGGCGGACAACGGCTGGAAGCGGGGCCCTGGCATGCCGAGCGAAGGCCCCAACACCCCCAAAATCGGCGCTCCCGTGAATGGACGCGATCTGAGCGACCGCGCCATCCGAGCCGTCAGGCAACTGGGCGTTGAGTACGTCTTAACGGGCGGGGGGCCGATGCCCTGGACCACGGAACAATTGCGTCCGATGGTGGATACGCTCAAAGCTGGTGGCTTGAAGCTCGGCAACATGATGATCGCCGGATTCACCAACACCCTCTATGGGAAACCGGGTCGAGACGAAGAGATCGCCAAGGTCAAGGCGTCCATCGAGGCGGCGGGAAAAGTAGGGCTGCCCGTCATTGAATACAACTTCTACGCGCATCGGGCAATCGAAGGCTATTACGAAGAGACCGGGAGAGGTGGCGCCGGGTTGACTGCCTTCGACTATGACCGGATGAAGAACTTGCCGCCCCTACCCGCGGAAGGAACCCACTCTCTTAACCAGATGTGGGAAAACATCGCCTACTTCCTCAAGGCTGTGATTCCGGTCGCCGAGAAGTCGAACGTGCGTCTGGCGCTACACCCGAACGATCCGCCCGTCGCGCTCAGCCGCGGTTCCGGACAGATCATGGGCACGGTGGAGGGATGGAAGCGACTGATCAGCATCGTGGACAGTCCATCCAATGGCATCACGTTCGATTGCGGCGTTACTCGGGAAATGGGCCATGATCCGGTCGAGGTATGCCGATACTTCGGATCGCGTGACCGAATCAATCATGTGCACTACCGTAATGTGCGCGTACGTGAGCCTTACAACAAGTACACGGAAGTCTTCATCGACGAAGGTGAGAACAATATGCTTGCTGTCATGCAGGAACTGGTCAAGCAGAAATACACCAGAATGATCTACCCGGAGCACGAGCGAGCGCTGGATTACGACCGTGCCGTTGGCATCCATAACCAATATCCGGGCGGTGGCGGCTATACCGGCATGGCGTATGACATCGCGTATGCGCGCGCAATGCTGCAAGCCTCATTGTTGCTTGCAAAGACTTAGCCGATCCGGCCTTTCTTCATCGCTCATCCCGCCTGCGGGCATCGGACGACTTGGATAGAATAGGCACACTTTTTCGCAAGAACGAGGGAGCTTAAGGAGCAACGTATGCCTTGGTTGGACCGTCCAGGTGCTTGCATCTGCGGACGTGGGGTTTTTGCATTCATACTTGCCATTTCTTTGGGATTGGGCGTCGCCGTGCTCGCGCCAGCGCAGCTCAGCACCGCATCTATCACGGGGACGGTCATCGACCCGCAAGGGGCGGCCATCGCCGGTGTCAAAGTCTTAGCCGTTGAAACCAGCACCAATTTTCAGGCGCGTTCCGAAACTAATTCGGATGGCCTGTACCGTATCCAGTCGTTGCAGCCGGGAACTTACGATGTGACCTTTGAATCATCGGGATTCAAAAGCCTTGTGCAGAGAGGTCTGCAGTTGAAAGTGGGGGATGTGCTGGCGGTCAACGGCACCCTGCAACTCGGTCAGGTGAGCGAGCAGATTCAGGTCACCAGCGCGGCAACGCTTCTCGAAACCGAGACCTCGTCTTCCAGCACCGTCACCGAAGGCGAAACGCTGTACAAGATGCCTCTGTATCAACGGTATGTTCTGAACACGCTGAATCTGAGTCCGGGCGTGACGATGGGTGGATACGCATACGGCGGGTCGCTTGGTGGGTTCAACGTCGCTGGACTCCGGTCGACGGGCACCACGGTCTTTGAAGATGGCGTGTTTGGCAATGACCCTGTGCTGAGCACGGGCACTGACATTAAGCCGGTGGAGAACTCGGTGGGTGAAGTGCAATTGGTAACGGGAACATTGCCGGCCGAGTACGGACATACGTCAGGCGGTGTGCTGACGGTCTCAAAGAAGAGCGGCGCGAATCAGTACCACGGCACGGCCTCCGACCTGGGTCGAACGCGGAGCATGACTCATCGTCAGTTCTTCAATCTTTATAGAACCTCAGATCCACAACCCGGTGCGCCGAACGGTGTGCCCGCTTGGTTTATGCAACTGGATGGAAGTTTGAGTGGGCCGATTTCGATTCCCAAGGTTTACAACGGTAAAAACAGGACTTTCTTCTTTTTTGGCATTCAAAAGCTGATCGAGAAAAAGTCCACCTCTTATACCAGCCAAACTCCCACCCCCGACGAATTAAATGGCGATTTCACGTTCGGGGGGGCCGGCCAGCCGCTTTACGACCCTTCAACCACTCGGTGTCTCGCGTTCTCAGGGTTGAATTGCACGAATTGGACGCGAGACCGACTCCCCAACAACAAGATCCCGGTGAGTCAGATGGATCCCGTTTACCGGAAGCTGCTGTCCTACGGACCGTGGGCAGGCCCTAATACGCCGGGTTCTTTGACCAGCACCGGACCGGTGAGTAACTACACGTGGGCTTCACGATCGCGGACCTTCTTCAGCGACTTCTCCGAACGTGTCGATCATCAGTTCAACACCAATCTGAAAGCCTATTCCAGCTATACGTATAACTACACCAGCGGCCTGCAGCGACCCACCAGCATAGCCCTGCCCGCCTTCGATTATGCGAACGGCATCATCACGCCGTTTACTCAGCAGAATGCATCGACGGGTTTAACGTGGCTACTCGGCCCGACGGCTTTGAACGACGTGAGACTTGGCTTTTATCGGCTTCGCAACGATACGCTCGTGCCTTCGTTCAACCAGGATTGGCCAGGCAAGCTGGGCATTCCAAACGATGACCCCGCGCTATTCCCGACGTTCAGTGGGACTACGGCATCCGGCAACTCGACAGCACCGGCCCTGAATACAACGTACGGCCTGGGTGCGCCTTCTCCGTCCCGTAACATCCGCCAGGTCTGGACGTTTCGTGATGATTTTTCGAAGGTACTGGGCACGCACGCGATGAAGGTGGGCTACGAATTCATCCACTACCAGGCGAACTATTTCCAATTGGGCCAGCCCAGCGGTGTTTTCCAGTTCGACAATATGACGGCGGGACTGCAGAGCAACGGACAACCGATACCGAATACCGGCAACCAACTCGCAGGGCTCGAGTTGGGCTATGTTCGACAGGCGAACTTCTCAACGTACACAACAACATGGCTGCCGCGTGACAGCATCAACAGCCTTTATTTCCAGGACGACTGGAAGTTCTCGCATACCTTAACGTTGAATCTGGGCTTACGCTGGTCCACAGAGAGCCCATTCCACACTGCCCACGACCTTGTCAGCAACTTCAGTCCCACCACAGTCGATCCGGTCTCAGGCAGACTTGGCGCCATCGTTCACCCGAACAGTGGACTCAATCAGCGGGATTGGAAGAACTTTCAGCCGCGCATCGGTGTTGCCTGGCACCCGCGAGAGCGAATGGTATTCAGGGGCGGCTTCGGGATCAACACCATCGACATCCGGTTCCCGAATGCGCTGCAGCAGTTTGATGAATACCAGTCGCAGATTGCGCAACAACAGCTGGCCGGTGATCCGCGCCCTATCTATCGGATCAGCCAGTTCCCCGGGGGCTTGACGTACCCGGTGCGGTCGGACCTCAGCTCTCCTTTCATTGGGAACAACTACAGTTCACGCAATATCTACTGGATGGACGGTAATCTCCATCCGGGCTACGCGATGAATTGGAACGTAAGCGCGCAGTATCAGCTCAGCACCAACAACATCATCAAGCTGACCTATCAGGGTTCGGCCGGCGTCGACCTGGTCGAGAGCTGGAACGTGAACGTATTCCCGACCAGCTTCGGTGCGAATAATCCGGCACTTCGGGCGGCAGCGTTTGCGGCGCCGCAAAACTATTTGCCGTATACCCAATTTGGGGCCATCAACTACATGTCCAACACTGGACACTCCACCTATCACTCCGGAACAGTTCAGTTTCAAAAGCGCTACTCGCAAGGTCTGGTCTTGAACTCGTTCTATACCTTCTCGAAGGCCATCGACGACTGCGACAATGACTACGGTGTCTGCACCGGCGTGGCGCCGGTTGAGAATCGAAGACTCAATAAAGCGCGCGCAGGTTACGATCGGACGCACGTCTTTGTGACCAGTGCGACCTACGAGCTGCCCATTGGCCGCGGGCGCAAGTGGGTCAACCACAGCAAGTTCCTCGATTACCTAGTGGGCGGTTACGAGCTGGCCTGGATCCAGAGCATTGAGTCCGGAAATCCGTTTGGCGTAACTTTAGCGAACAGCCCCAACAACTACTACCCGACCGCAATTGGAAACCAAGTGCCGAATTTGGCGTGCAGCAACATCTCCATGCCCGGGTTTGGCTTGGGAGACAAAATCGGAGGGAATCGATTCAACCAGGCTCTGGAGAACCCCGTTCTCGATGTGAGTTGCTTGTCTGTGCCGGCTCCCTTCACTCCTGGGAACGCCGGACGGAACATCATCACTGGACCGGGTCTGATTTACTCACAAGCTTCGGCGAAGAAGAACTTTGCGATCACGGAAAGAGTCAACCTGCAGTTCCGCTTCGACTTCCAGAATCCGTTTCACAACTACGGATTCAACAACCCCTCGAACACGTACGACTACAGGAACCCGCAACTGTTCGGGAAGATTACCGCCGACCAAACGACAGCTTCATTCGCCGGGCAACCGCTGATGAACATGATGCTGAGGCTCAGCTTCTGACCTGGGAGCGCGCTTGTTAACGATGGCGTATGTTCGACACGTAGTTCCGGATTGAGGCCGGCTGGGATCCGAAAGGATAAGAGCCGGCCTTTTCTACATTTGAACGCCCAAGTTTGTGGATACGAATTGACCTCGCGAATCGGTCGTAAGCACCGCAGGATGAGCGCCAAACGGTCACGGGGGCATTCGCAGCGTCCCGGCTTGTTGACGTGGCGCAATGGGTGCGCCGCGACGTTTGCGAAGTGAGAAGCACACTTCCACCTAGTCGTGACGGGGCGCACTGAGGGAATAGAGGGCGTCTTGTGTCATTGCAAGGCAAGGGTGTGACGCGAATCGCCGTAGGACGTAGCCGCCAGACATCCGCCCGTGATTGTCTGTTTAATTGGCCCTGCGGACGTTTGCTGACTGACCCGAGACATAGGTAGCAGAACGTACCGGGCGCTATCTGCTCCTGTGTGAAGCCTTGAATCCCATCGCGAAGAGCTGGGTCTGCGGGCTTTTGACCGGTTGTTTCGCGAGCGCGGCTTACCGCAGTCCATTCGCTCAGACAGCGGTGTTCCTTCGCTTCCCTGCATAGCTTATTCCAGCTTTCTAAGCTCTCCGTGTGGTGGCTGCGCCTGGGCATTAGCATCGAACGCATCCGCCCCGGTCATCCACAGCAGAACGGCCGCCATGAGCGCATGTATCTGACGCTGAAGAAAGAAGCCACTCGCCCGGCGGGCGCCAACATCCTGAAGCAGCAAGGGAACTTTGACGCCTTCCTGGAGGAATTGAACAGCGAACGGCCCCATGAAGCACTCGACATGCATTGTCCGGCGCAGCTCTATACCGCTTCCAGCAGGTCCTACGTTGGCATTCCAGAGCCACACTACCCGTTTCACTACCAAACAGTCTTCGTGACCTGCTCCAGTCGTCTCTGCCTGCATCGCAAGAAGATCAATCTCAGTCAGTCCTTGGCTGGTCAAGCCTTCGGGCGTCAAAGAAGTCGAAGACGGTATCTGGGTCGTCAGCTCTATGGATTACGACCTAAGTTACGTCGATCTGGAGAGAAAACTTTGCAGCCCGTCGAAAATCCCTTTGGGCCCAAAGCGTTACCTATGTCTTAGGAACAATTTGGGCTCTAGCTCATAAATGGGGCAAGCCCGGAAATCTGATTGATAAAACATTCTTGCGAGGTTTCTTTTTGATCAGATCAGAAGTTGTATCAGGCTTGCCTGAGTACGAGGTTACCTCTGTCGATGAGAAAGAGGGCAGGGTATGGATCAGAGCGCGGTTCACGGGAGTAGCCCGGCGGGTGCCAACATGCTGCAGCAGCAAGCAAAGTTTGATGCCTTCCTGGAGGAGTTTTACAACGAACGACCCCATAAAGCACTCGCCATGCAGTGTCCAGCGCAGCGCTATACCGCTTCCAGCAGACCCTATCTCGGCATTCCGGAGCCGCACTACCCGTTTCACGACAAAACAGTGTTCGTGGCCTGCTGCAGTCGTCTCTGCCTGCATCGCAAGAAGATCAATCTCAGTAAGTTCTTGGCTGGTCAAGCCGTCGGCGCCAAAGAAGTCGAAGACGGTATCTGGCTCGTCAGCTCTATGGATTACGACCTGGGTTATGTCGATCTGGAGAAAAAACTTTGCAGCCCGTCGAAAATCCCGTTGGGCCCAAAGCGTTACTTATGTCTTAGGAACAATTTGTTACCTATCTGCCCGGTCCGGACATGCTAGTAACTGGTGCCCGGGGCGGGACTTGAACCCGCACTCCGCTTGCGCGAAAAAGGATTTTAAGTCCTTTGCGTCTGCCGATTTCGCCACCCGGGCTTCGAGGCGCCTTCGCAGGCCTGAAGGCCCGCAGTGCACGCAGTAATCATGATAGTAAACGCAGCGTTCCGAGCATTTCCGAACGCTTCCGCGCCGAGGTCCTTCGCGCCTGCAAATCGACCTACTCAGCCCATTTTCCCTTTGAAAAAGTATGGTTCCAACAGAAATCGCATGAAAACGCCCTATTTTTCGGTGTTTTCGCTTTACAAGACAATCTCACTTCCGTATCATCGAGGTGACCAAAGAAGGGCCCAAAACATTTTGTAGGGTTTGTGTTTTTGCCGGATCTACAGCGTGTTTTGAAGGAACCATCTTCTGCTGCACTTTACTTTTAGGAGGTTTTTAGTTGGCTGAAGCAAAACGCATGACACAAACCGCGATCGTGAGAGAACTCGCGGAGACGACAGGAATCAACAATCGAGTTGCGAAACAGTTCGTCGAAACCCTCGCTGAACTGGCAGTTCGCGAAACGAAGAAGAACGGCGTGTTCATCCTGCCTGGCATTGGCAGACTAGTTCGTGCTGACCGAAAAGCGAGAACCGGTCGCAATCCTGCGACTGGCGAAGCAATCAAGAT
>Ga0308175_100000128_pt1 | contig 57234 bp, 48 predicted proteins | sample PhyCR1_3_FD_203893 | JGI IMG/M metagenome (GOLD analysis project Ga0308175, IMG submission 203893) | Soil microbial communities from UC Gill Tract Community Farm, Albany, California, United States - DLSLS.C.R1 | ecosystem: Environmental > Terrestrial > Soil > Agricultural land | place: USA...
CCGAGTTGCTCCGGCTGAACGCGACGCATCGTCGGAGCCCCTACCGCACCCGCGATCTTCGATGCTAGGTCCCAGAGCAGTTTCTTCTATGATTTCAGTATGATGGGAATTTTGATCCAGGAACTAGGTAGCGGTCCCGCTCTTCGCGTTCCCGCAAGGCCTCACTGAGGTCGCGATACAGACGCGCGTTGTCGAGCGCCAACCCGAATCGGCGGACCAACTCTTCGGCCACCGCGAGCTCGGCGGCGCGAAAGCGCCGCGTCGGATGCGAGGAGACCAGGGTGACCACGCCGATATTGCGACCGCGGGCCGTCATGGGAAGGACCATCAACGATCGAGGGGCGAGGGCGCGAATCAGACGGAGGTGTTCCTCGTCCCGGCTGCCCGTGAGGATCACCTCCTCTGTGGCCTCGGCGATGAGCAGTGGCTTACTCGAACGCAGGACCTGGCCTTGCGGTTGCGTGGAGTTTGTGTCGGGGGGATATCGGCGGTGCAGCTCCACCACTTCCGATGCCCGGGTCGGATCGACGTGGGCCCAGGCGACTGGGCAAAGCACGCCGCCCTCCATCACGTCGATGACACACCAGTCCGCGAAACCCGGTACGGTGACGTTGCTCAGCTTCGAGAGCACCTCCCGATACTCGAGAGTCTCGGTCAAATGAGCGCTCGCGTCTGATAGCAGACGGAGCGCCGCCTCCGACCGCTTGCGCTCTTCGAACAACCGGCTGTTCTCGATCGCGATGGCCATCTGAGCCGATAGCAACCGGAACATCTCGGCTCGCTCCGACGTGAAGGCATCGCGCGTGAGGTTGTTCTCGAAATAGATGACGCCGAGCGCCCTGCCGGCGCGTACGATCGGCACTGCCAGGATGGATCGAACACCGTGCGCCGAGACGTATGGGTCCGCGGCGTATCGGGCGGCGCGGGCGGCATCGCCGATGACCAGCACTTCTCGCGACGAAAAGACCTGCTCGAGGACGCCGATCGGGAGGGAGCGAGACGAGGCAAGCGGCTGATCTTCCAGCGTCACCTCTCCGGTCGCGTTCGCCACGGCGCGCTCGATCAGCCCGCCCTCGTCGAGCACGAGCACGGTCCGCTCGGCCCCCGCGACCTCCGCGCACGTTCGTACCAACTTGACAAGCAGCTGCTCGAACACCAGCTCCTCGGTGAGCGTCTCATTCGACTTGATGAGACTGTAGTAGTCGAGCGCAGGTGGCGCGGACGGCGCCGTGACGTGCCTCGATCGTGCACGTAGGTGCAGCGACGGAAACTCCTGGCACAACCGCTCCACGGTGGAGGATGCTCCCCAGAGGGCGTATCCATCCAGCGCTGCGGCGAGGTGGAGGTCCGCCATTCGACTGGCACCCTCGCTCCGGTGGAGACGCGCGCACAGCTCGTGGGCGAGTGCTTCATCCTGCGCGAACCCTCGCTGCCCGGCCTGTTCGATGGCAGCATGATAGAGCGGCAGGGCGTCCGCCGGACGGTCCTCGGTTCGCGCCAGGTCTGCCGCGAGCAGGTCGCGCTTGTGCTTGAAGTTCATGGGCGCGTTTGCAGCCCAGATCTCGAGCCGACGCAGGTGCTCCCGGACCTGAGCGGCGCTGCTTTGCTGGCCTGAAACGCCGGCTCTGCTGCTCAACCGGGCGGCGGTCAACCCGGCGTAGAAATGGAAGTCCACTTGCATGAAGAGCGTTCGCAGGTACCGAAGCCAGGGAGTCGCCTGGGCCGCGCACTCCCATGCGCCGTCTGCATCTCCGTTCAGGTAGCAGGCTTGCAGCTTGAGGATGTGGAACATGGCCTGCCCGAGGCCGTTCTCAGCCGATTCGGTCCGGAAGCGCGCTTCTTCGAAGTGGTCGTCGTCGAGCGTCGTCGGCCCTCGCGTCAGTCCCTTGAGACATCTCGCCGCCTGCGCGAAAGGCTGCACGTAAGGAATGCCAGATAGATGCTGAATCTTGCGATAGAATGCCAGGGTGGACTCGGCCTCCGCGAGGACCTGGTCGAGCCGCGCGCCGCCGAACATCCGCTCGAAAACGATGTTCGCGAGCGCGTAGGCGGCAAACTCGACATCGCCCGACTCGAGCCCACGGGAGTACGAATGCTGCAGCATCGATACGCACTCGGGAAGAGGAGCGCGCCACGGGGCGACGTGGCCCCCAAGGCAAAGGAGCGCCCGGCTTTCCTCCACCGGGTTCGATAGTCGCTTGGCCAGCAGTGCCCCGATCCGACCATAGCGGTAGCCCTCCTCGTAGTTTCCGATCATCGCCCAGGCGATCGCGTAGTAAGCGAAGGCGACGGCAGATCCCGGCGCGATACCTCTCTCGGCGGTCAATTCAGCGGCGCGGCAGGCGACGATCTGGAACAGCTCGGGCGCGATGAACCAGCTCGAGGACAGCTTGACCAGCAGCTCGAGCCTGGCGTGGTCGACCGGGTCGGTCATCGGGCGAGCCTCCAGCAGCTGCCATTCGGAACGGGAGCTCAGGACGACCTGAACCCGCCTGCTCTCGGCCTCGGCGACTTCGGCGGAGGGCTCGTGCGGGAGCTCGAGCCCCAGCGCCGCGAGGCCTTCCAGCCCGCATTGGATGGCCTTCGCGTGCGTCCCGCGCAGCGCGTTCGTCTGCACGCCGATCGCGTAGAGGTTCGCCTTCTCGAGGGTGGTCTCGGCCCGCGCGATGCCATCCTCTACAAGCCGCTCGCTGAGCTCGTGGTCCCCCGTGAGGCCCGCGCATTCCGCGGCGTCGCGCTGCAGTGTGAACCAAAGTGGATGCAGCTCGCCTCGCCAGGGCTCAGCGGGGAGCAGGCAGATCCCGGCCTGAAAGTAACCGAGGGCAGACGTATTGGCGGCCGCGGCACGGGCCTGGCGGCCCGCCCGTTCGTTGAGGTTCGCGAGTCGGAGCTTTTCGGCGTCCGGGAGCTGGTCCGACGCTCGATCGAGCTGATCCACGATTGCCCCGATGGCGCTCTCGAGATCCTCCTCGGGCGCCCTCTGCTCGAGCCACCGCCCGATCCGAAGATGGAACGCCTTTCGCCCGCTTTCGGAGAGCGACTCGTAGGCGGCCTGCTGGAATCGATCATGCACGAACCGAAATGCGGGTGAGACAGCCGTTGTGAGCTCGACCGGCCTGGGCGCGGCCCAGTCGAATCGGGGTCCCTCGACGGCGGGGATGATGAGTCCGTCCTTGACGGGGGCCCACAGCGCCCTGGCCACAACGTCGATGGGCGCATCCAGCACACCAGCGAGCAGGCCCAGCTCGAAGCGATTTCCGATGCAGGCGGCGGCCTGGAGCACCTCCTGGGCTTCGTTTGGCAAGGTCGCGAGCACCTTCGAGAGGAGATCGACCACGTTCGGCGTGATCTCGGCTGCTTCGAGGTTCACGGCATCCCAGGTCCAGCGGGCCTGCTCCGCATCGAAGACGAGCAGCTGCCTCCGATACAGATATCCGAGGAACTGGCGGACGAAGAACGGGTTGCTCGCGGTCTTCCGACGAACGACACCGGCCAGGCTCGCGGCCCCGGCGGGCTGCACACGGAGGACATCGCACAGCAGTGCCAAGACCGAGTCTGCGTCGAGCGGCCCGAGCTCGATGGTAGCGACCCGTGCTCCCGCCGTTCGGATCGAGTCCAGGGTTCCATGAACGGGATGATGGGGGCCGACCTCCTCGCTCCGGAACGCGCACAGGATCAGTAGCGACCGGACCTCGGGGTCGACGGCGACCGCGCGCAGCATCTTGAGCGATGCCGCGTCGAACCACTGCAGGTCATCCAGGAACAGGACGAGCGGAGGCCCGTCCTCGAGCAGAGCGCGTACGAACGCCGTGAACACGAACTGGAAGCGGTTCTCGTCTTCGATGCTGCCGACGCTGGCCACCGGCGGTTGACTGCCCAGCAGCGGCTTGAGGTCAGGGATCGCCTCGGTCAGCACGTACCCGTTTGGCGCCGTGGCTTGCTGGACCCGCTCGTGCAGCCCGATCTGGACGTCTTCGGGCTCACTCAGGAGCGCCCGGATCAAGCCACGGAAGGCCTCGATGAGCGGAGCATAGGGGACGTTGTTCCGAAGCAGGTCGCCCTTGCCGGCGATCCACCGCCCCTTCGCCGTGGCGGCCTCGCGGAGCCGGTTCACAAGGACCGACTTACCGATTCCAGCCGGGCCGGTCACGAGCAGGACCTCCGATGCGCCGGCTGCCACCTGTTCGAAGGCCTCCACCAGCAGCCTCGACTCTGGTTCACGACCGTAAAGCTTGTTTGACTCGAGGAAGAGCCCGTAGGGCAGGTCCTGTCGGCCGAGCTCAAAGTGCGCGATTTGACCGCGGCTCAGCCACTGATGCCGAGCCTCCTCCAGGTCGGCGGCCAGAGCTTCGGCCGTCTGATAGCGCCACTCCGGCATCTTTGCAAGGAGCTTCACGACGATGTCGGATAACACCATAGGCACGTCCTTATTGACGATCGCCGGTGGACACGGCGAGCGTGCCGCATGGGCGTGCACGAGCTCCAGAGGATCGGACGACGGGAATGGAGGTTGTCCAGTCAGAAGCTCGTAGAAGGTCGCTCCCAGCGAGTAGAGGTCGGCTCGGCGATCGACCAGACGTTTCGTGCGGCCCGCCTGCTCGGGAGCCATATAGGCCAGCGTGCCTTCGAGTATCCCTGGGATCCCGGGCACCTCGGCAAACGCCGGCACGGCGGTGGCCGACTCGAAGTCGATGAGCATGATCGGTCCACCTGGTCCATCCAGAACGAAGTTCTCGGGGCAGATGTCCCGGTGAATCACGTTGCGCTCGTGAATCGATCGAACGATCTCGACCATCTTCGGGGTGAGCTCGAGGAACGCCTCGAGACCGAGCCGACGGCCGGCCATGACCTCGGCGAGGTTCCGCGAACCGACGTCTTGGAGAACGAGAGAAGGATTACCTTCGATGATCGTGAACTCGAGTGGTCTCGGGGTGTCGGTGCCTTCGAGCGCACAGAGGATTTCGTACTCGTGACGGAGGCGCTCGGCACCGCCCAGCTCGGGTCGCCCGGAGCGATCCTGCTTGATGACGACCTCTGAGCCGTCCGCCCGGTGAGCCCGAAACACCGAGAAGCGAGCGCCTGCATGAAGCTCGCGTAGCGCTCTGTAGAGGGATGGTGACATCGAACCGAATATGGATCCCTGAGGACGAAATACCACTCTCATCGGGGAGCACCGAAGAGCGCCCCGAGGGCACCAAGAAGAAGCTCCAGAGATGATGAGGTCACCAGCGCAAGCGAGTGGGCGGGCACGAGCTACGGGGTTTTCTGGCATGCCTGCGTGCAGCGATCAGCGACGCTCGCGCAGTCGCGCGGTGTCAGCAACCGAGGATGCACTGCCGCCACTCGTCAAGCGCGGTGGCCAACCTGGCCTTGATTGGCCAATCGCCGAGCTTCTGGCCGGCCAACTCCAGTTCCAGCGGGAGGAGGTAAAGTTCGCAGGCGTCGTTCAGGACGTTGTGACGCGACTCCGCGTCGAGCTTCCGCCCGTGGCTCGGCATTCACGATCACCGCGCAGCCATCGTCATCGGTGCGAGTTGCTGCTACGATTCACACTTGAGTCCGCCGATGCGCATCTTGGTGATTGACGACGACGAAGATATCCGCGACCTCTTGGCCATGATCCTCTCGGCCGAGGGCCACGAGGTGGCAATGGCGGTCGACGGTGTCGCGGGGATCGATCAGTTGCGCGTGGGTGGCCGCCCCTCATTGATCCTGCTGGACATGATGATGCCTCGGCTCGATGGGGAAGCGTTTCTCAAGGCGATGCGGAGCAACCCGAATACGGCGGACATCCCGGTCATCATCCTCACCGGGCATCCGGCTGCCCGCAAGAAAGCGGCCGATCTCGGCACGGCGGGCTGCCTGGTGAAGCCTGTTGAATTGGCCGAGCTCCTGCGCATGGTTCAGCAGGCAGTCAGCCTCCGATGAAACCGCACCCGGATAGCCAAAAACTTGCCGATCAGGCCGGACCCGACGCCACCGACATACCGCCTACAGCCGGTAGTGTCCGTGGAGCAGCGACCAGCCGCCGGTCGGCCCGCCGGTGCTCGCGCCGATCCCGATGCCCGCGATCCGGTTCTGCCACACCAGCTCGAAGTGCGACGTCAGGAACCAGTGGAGGTTGACGTCGACGGTGTCGCGATCGAGGCCGGCGATCGCGACGTTCTCGTCGTAGTGGCCGAGCCCGACGTCGAGCAGGAACGCGTTGCCGAAGAACTTCGAGGCCATGACGTACCCGACGAGCTGGTTGGGCGCCCCCGGGCCGTTGACTTGCTGGTGGACGACCTGGAGCTCGGCCTGGACGAGCGCGTCGGTCGAAGGGAAGTAGAGCTTGGCGGTCGCGCCGCCGCGGACCCTGGCCAGGCCGTCGCTCGTCGTCACCATCGCCTCACCGCCCACGGCGAGCCGCTGGATCGGCCGCACCTCGACATAGCCGGCGGCGCCGCTGTCGTGGACGACCGGATCGATCAGCGGATCTGCGACGAAGCCGGTCGCGTGCGCTTCCCAGGCCGGCGTCACGTACTCGACCGCGGCGGCGTAGGTCTCGCCGTAGAGCGGCGTGCCGCCGAACCGGCGGGTGTAGTCGACGTGCTCGACGAAGCGCAGCCCGAACACCGGCATGAACCGGCCGACGCGAACGAACAGGCCGTCGCTGCCGCCCTCGTCCTGTTGCCACATCACATAATGCTCGCGCGACCACAGCCGATCGAGCACCCCGGGCGTTCCGTTGTGGAGGATCCACTGCGCCGGCCGCGCGCCCGCCGTCAGCTGCAGCGAGAACCCCTTGTACGTGGCATGCGCATACAGATCGGCCTGCATCGGAAACCCGGTGACCGCGTCGTCGGGCGTGTGGATGTACCCCAGCGCCCCGCGCAGATCGCCACCGACCGCGAGCCAGCTCGGCATGGGCAGCTTCCCGTACATGAACTCGGGAGCCGTCCCGAACTGCGAGCCCCCCTCGGCCACGTTGAAGCCGTTCTCGCCGAGCAGCCCGCCCCCCGAGGGCGACAGGTGACAGCCGCTGCACGTCTGATCGCGGCTGAGCTGGAACTGCGGATACGCGCCGGCGCGCGGGCTCGCCAGCACCAGGATGGTGATCGCGACGGCGATGACTCCCGCGCGGCTCACTTGCACTGTCCATTCGCGACGTAGAAGTCGCAGACTTGGCCCGGCGGGCACGTCATGACGTCCGCGCCGATGTTGCCGTCGACGCACTCGACCACCTTGTAGACGTTCTGCCCCGCGACGCTGGTCACGCTGCACCCCTGGTTCTGGGCGTTGGGCTCACACTGGGCGCCGGGGGCCCCGCTCACGATCCACGCCTCGATGAGCCTGATGTCCGCGTCGGGCATCGGCGTGTCGTACGGCATCCGGACGTTGCCCGAGCCCGGGGACAGGATGCTCGGCTCGCCCACCGTCAAGGTCGTGATGAGGAACGAGCGCGCCGGATCGGCCAGGTCGCCGGGGTATTTGACGAGCCGGTTGACCACGATCGACTGGCGAGCCGCGGCGGGCGTGTCGAACTCATCGCCGACCTGCCGCTTGAACGCCGAGTGACACTCGGCCGACGCACAGGTCGGAGCGAGGATCGTCTCGGTGATGTAATCGAGCGTCGGTGGTCGATCATCCGTCGCGCTCCCACATGCGTTCGCGATCAGCGCGCTGACCACCACGAATCGATGCATGGGCCCGACCCTACTCCACCGGCACCGCCGCACACCACCCCAGGGGCCGTTCGCCGACGTGGGCTCCGGGAACCGCGTGCGTCGTTCGTTCGAGTCCGCAATTTTGGCGGTGAACCCGAGGGTGCCCCCGAGGGTAAGCTGGAACAGCAGCCAGTGCGGGAGTGAGAAGTATCCGCACGTTCGGGGCGACGGGTTGGTGGGCTGCATCGCGGCTGCACCGGTCCGACCAGGGCACCCAATTTACGACGCGTTGCGTTGCATCAATGCCGTATTCGCGTTACCTCCTATGAACTGGTATTCTGATTCGTGCGTGCCCAAACCGGCAGCCGCCAGAAGCAAACCCAGGTGATCGGCGGCGACGACGTCCGGTGCGCATGGAGATCGACAGTCTTACTCACTTACGTGAAGGGGTCAGGAACATGGGAACGCCCACGTCTAACAAAGATAAGACACCGGCACCGAGGCACAATTTCGCGCTCACGACCGCCCTGCCACCGCCCTATCAGCTCGCGATCGAGGATACCCCGTTTCGAATGACCGTCCTCGATGAGCATGTCCAGCGCGACTACGATTGCGACTGCGCGCTCATTCCACCGGTCTGGTTCTCCGTCACCGTGGCCGCGTCGACCAAGAAGCGGTTTCTCTACCTGGTGCAGCAGGAGACGGACACCGGCCTCGTCGTGTTGATCCTGATGTACGACCGCGCCGCCACCAACGAGGACGCCAACGGCCTCCGGTTGCCGCCGAACGGCGCCTGGCTGCGGGCGGTCGTCGACGGCGCGGTATACGTCCTCGCGTCCGATCTCGTGCTGAACCGCAAGTCGATCACCGCGTGGATCGGCGGGCACGAGCCCCCGACGTCGCCGGCCAGGCCGCCCTATACCTGAGTCGAGCCGGCGACCGCCGCCCACCGGCACGGCCGGCGCGGCATGAACGAACTACCGGCGCGAAAACCGAGTAGCGTACCCGGACCGTGACCCCACCACCGGGCCGCCACCGTACGCCCGGAGCATCGCCATGAACCTGACGCGCCCCCTCCCTGCGCCCTACGATCCGGTCGCGTGGGCCCGGAAGCCGTTCTCGGAACGCGCGCGCCAGCCCTGGATGGCCGCGTGAGCTCGGCCGCCCCACCCGCTGCCCCCGCCGGCCGTACCACGACCGATCCCGACGCCGTCGTCATCGGCTCGGGGCCCAACGGCCTGGCCGCCGCCGTCCTGCTCGCGCAATCCGGCGCATCCGTCCTCGTGCTCGAGGCGCACGCCGAGATCGGCGGCGGGACCCGCACGGGCGAGCTCACCCTCCCCGGGTTCCGCCACGACCTGTGCTCGGCGGTCCACCCGATGGGCATCCTGTCGCCGTGGCTGCGCGGCCTGCCGCTCGCCGACCACGGCCTCCAGTGGATCCGCCCACCCGCCTCGGTCGCCCACCCGCTCGACGATCAGCCCGCGGTCCTGCTCCGGCAAGCGCTCGCCGACACCGCGGGGGACCTGGGCGGCGACGCCCGCGCATACCGGCGCCTCCTCGAGCCGTTCCTCGGTGATCCGCACGGCCTCCTCGCCGACGCCCTCGCCCCGCCGGGGCTACCGCGCCACCCGCTCCTGATGCTCCGGTTCGGCCTGCGGGGCCTGCGGTCCGCGACCGGCCTGGCCCGGCGGTTCGAAAGCCCGCGCGCGCGCGCGCTGCTCGCCGGGTGCGCCGGGCACGCCATCATGCCGCTCGACCGCGCCATCACCGCCGCGGTCGCGCTCATGTTCCTGATCACCGGGCACGTCGAGCCCTGGCCGGTCGCCGCCGGCGGCTCCCACGCCATCACGCGTGCCCTGGCGAGCCTGCTCCTGGCTTCCGGCGGACGCATCGAGACCTCCGTCCGGGTGCGCTCGCTCGCCGACCTGCCCGCCGCGCGGGCCTACCTGTTCGACACCAGCCCCGCGCAGCTCGCCTCGATCGCCGAGCCGATCCTGCCGCGGCGCTACGTCCGCCGGCTGCGCCGGTATCGCTACGGCCCGGGGGTGTTCAAGCTCGACTGGGCGCTCGACGGCGCGATCCCGTGGCGCGACCCGCGCTGCCTCGAAGCCTCGACCGTCCACGTGGGCGGCACCCTCGAGGAGATCGCCGCCGCCGAGGCCGCGGTCTGGCGCGGCGAACACCCCGAGCGGCCGTTCGTGATGCTGTGCCAGCAGAGCCAGTTCGATCCGACGCGCGCGCCGCCGGGCAAGCACACCGGTTACGCGTACTGTCACGTCCCGGCCGGCTCGACGGTCGATCTCACGACCCACATCGAGCAGCAGATCGAGCGCTTCGCGCGCGGGTTTGGCGACCGCGTCCTCGCGCGCCACGTCACCACGCCGGGCGACCTCGAGCGCGACAACCCCAACTACGTCGGCGGCGCGATCACCGGCGGCGTCGCCGATCTGTTCCAGCTGTTCACGCGCCCGGTGGCTCGGCTGAACCCGTACACCACGCCGAACCCGCGGCTGTTCCTGTGCTCCGCCTCGACGCCTCCCGGCGGCGGCGTCCACGGCATGTGCGGCTATCATGCCGCCCGCGCTGTGCTTCGCCGGCTCGATCGGCTCCCCGCGACGCCCTTGCGCTGACCCCGCGGGCCGCCAGGGTGCCTGGCCGACCGCCGCCGCCGCCATGGCCACATGCCACGCGATCTTTCCCGTAACGGGGGGTTTTTCTCGCCGGCCGGCTGGCCGATTGTCCTGGGATGGATTCCCCCGCACCTCCCCCGATCATCGCCCCTCCGTTCGATCTCGACAGCGCACGCCGCAAGGTCAAGGCAGCCGAGAACGCGTGGAACACCCGCGATCCCGAGCGGGTCGCGCTCGCCTACACGGTCGACTCGGAGTGGCGCAATCGCGACGAGTTCTTCCGCGGCCGCGACGCGATCGTCGCGTTTTTGCGCCGCAAGTGGGCCAAGGAGCTCGACTACCGGCTGATGAAGGAGCTGTGGTGTTTCCACGACAACCGGATCTCGGTTCGCTTCGAGTACGAGTGGCACGACACGCAAGGCCAGTGGTACCGGAGCCATGGCAACGAGCACTGGGAGTTCGATTCCGGCGGCCTCATGCGCCGCCGCGACGCCAGCATCAACGACGTGCGCATCACCGAGGCCGATCGCCGGTACCGGTAAGCCTCTGGATCGTCACCGCATACGCCGACGGCACGGTCGGACGGCTTTCCGAGTCGCTCGTCCGTCCAACGCCAACCCGGGCGCGGCAATCGCCGCGTTCGGCACACGCTACTTTCCGACCTCGGCCTGACGGTTGGCTTACGTGACATAACCGGAGCCTGATGCCCTTCGACCCGGCTTACAAGAACCATTGATACTCCGCGCCAACGACGGAGCCCGGCAGCTGAACGCCCGGGACCGGCTCACAATGGATCCGCGTTGAGTCTTAAGGTTCTCGTCGAAGGTCAATGCCCCGAGCAAGCCGCGGCGCGATGTCTCCGAGGGCGTTGCCACGTGTGCAGTACGCCAGTCAAGCCCGGTATAAGAACCACACCCGATCGCAGTTGACATCCCGGCCATTCTGCTGCACCACATTTCGTGGATGTCAAATCTACGAGTGTTTCGAGCGCTCCGGAGTATAAGATTCATCTCATGCGCAGAAGTAGCCGGCTCAGGTGACGGCGCGTGCGCGGCAGCGATCGCCTCCGCGCGTGGTGTGGCCGCTTCTCCTTGCACGCATGCGTCATGTGCCGCTACAATGTGAGGCCGCGCTCGCGCATGATCAGCCATCATGCCTTTTAACCAAACAAGAATACTTGCAGATCTACGGTAACGAATGATTGCAGCGATTTGCTGCATGGCTCTCGCAGGCAGGTCTTCGTCAGCGCCGATAGACTTCACCAGCTCGCATACCTGCGAGCGAGGCATAGGAGACCATGACGCGTTGGATGCATCCACCCGAGCTTGAGCACCCGCGCGCCCGAGATCGATTCGATCCGGTTATCGAAGGCTCTCGCTATGGCTTGTCACGCGAACTCTCGCTTGCGATCTGGGAGCGGGTGCGCCCAAAGGCCACGGATTCCGCAGGCTGGTGCGATCTGGGGCGGGTCCAGCAGCGGTTCCAGTCGATCGCCGCTCGCGTCGCAGCGGGCGGCGTGCGACTCCGACCGGAGGTTGGCAAGTTCACGCGCGCGGGGGACGAGAGCTGCGGTGATAGGCGTCCGTCGATCATTGACGAACTCGCGCCGCGCGTTCCAGGCCGCACGACTCTCGTCGCGGCCGAAGCACGGCGGTGGGCGCTGATGGAGAGGGCATCCTCGACGGTTCATGAGGACGCCGGTACAGCACTGGATCACACGGCGCCCCCGGGAGCGGACACCGTGGTGGCGGCCATGGCTGGATTGCTGGTGTCGCATCACGTGCCCGGCGAGTTCTCCGCAGCAGCGCGCGTCGCGGCGGCGCAAGCGCGTGGTCAGCTTGTCGCGCGATCAGCCGAGCCGGGAAACAGCGAGGTTGCCCCCGGTGCGGTGGCCTCGGTGTTCGCGGCGATCGACGACACCCGCGGTGGAGAGCGATTGCCCGACGAGCTGGCGCACCGGCTCACGCACGAGATCGGCGTCGACCTGTCGCAGGTCCGCATTCATTGCGACGAGCGTGCGGCGCAGATTGCGGCACAGGTCGGCGCGCGCGCGCTGACCGTGCGCAGCGACATCTACTTCGCCGCAGGCGCGTATGACCCGACAACTCCCGCCGGCATCGAGCTCATCGCGCACGAGGTGATGCACGTCGCGCAGAACGCGCGGGGCACGATCGCGCTCGATGGCCGCGCGGTGTCGCGGCCCGAGGATACGCACGAGCGCCAGGCCGTGTCGTTCGCGAGCCAGTTCATCAGCGCGCGCCAGCCGGCCCGACCCGGCGTTGCTCTCGGTCACATGCACATACCGGCGGTGGCCTCGCGCGGCGGCGGGCCCAGTCTCGGCGACCGGATCGATCGTGCGCCAGCACGAGGCGGTCCCGACGAGATGTGGCACGAGATGTTCCACGGCAAGTCGATCGCGGTCGGCAAGCTCGCGCATGTCGCCGCGCCCAAGGGCATCATCCTCAAGGCGCAGCCAGCGCCGTTCGCCCGCCCGGTCTCGGCGATCATCGGATTCGACCACGAGGTGTTTGTCGTCCGGACTACGACCGAGGGCGACGTCGCCAAGCGCTGGGCGTTTGTGACGGTCACCGGTTCGGGGACTTCAGGCTTTATCGAGGAGCGGCACCTCGCGCTCGATCCACCCGAGCCGCGCGCCACGCTGTACATCGTTCACCCGGACGAGACGCTGGGAACAATCGTCCAAAATAACCCCAATTTTCACATCACCGGCGGCAACGATACTCGGCTCTACGTGCAGGCGATCTACGAGCTCAACAAGGGACGACCCGGGGTCAAGCTCGCGGAAGTCCACCTGAGCCGCTTGGACACCATGCCTCGCAAGGAGGCGGAAGAGGAGACGCTGAAGGTCTATCGCGGCATTCGAATCATAACCGATCCGAAGCGGCCACGCGTGATCTGGATTCCGGGCGAGGAGTTCGTCCAGCAGCTCAAGGCGAGCGGCAAGATCACGAGTGGTTCGACGGAGATCATGAAAGAAGGAAGGAAGCCGAGAAGGCGGTCAACGCAGGCTCAGCGTTCACAGGCCTGGATCCGCAAGCTAAGAGGCAGCTCGCCGCCTACCAGGGAGGCGCCGCGCTCGAGGTTCGCCGGCTGGCGACAACGCTACCAGGCAAGAGCGAGAAGGAGTTCCTCGACATCATGGCTAAGGAAGTTGCGGAGGGACGGGTGGGGCAGCCGCGCTCGATTCCGATCACTGGGCCGCCCGCACAGCACATGCAAATGTGGGAATATCCTGACGGAAGCGAGATCCGTTTCAAACCGCTCGGCGACGCCGACCGGGGCCCCACGTTCAGCATCGAGGTCAAGAAAAATCCTACCGTGCCAGATGTCGCCCAGGATGACGCAGCGTTCAAGATCGATCAGCATGGAAGAGCCGTCCCGAAGAATGATCGCGACCTGCTCAATCCGTACCCGAAGAAGGCCAATCCCGATCAATTCGATGCATTCGAGGAAGCAGTCCTGAAGCCGGTACACTTCACATTGAAATGACCTGCCATGAGCTTAAACCTGGTTCTCACACCTCGCGCTGGTAGCTTCGATGTCGACGCGATCCGGCAATGGCTCGACGCTAGGCCCGATACGTTCGAGGATCCCCACGCGGCGAATACGTATTTCATCTGCGGGTTCCCGAACGTCGCGGTGCGCGATTACGACCAGCGTACGACCGACCCAACATGGTTTCCCCGCGCCTGCGTCGCGTACGTGACGGCGGATCAGGTGGTGCTCGTGCAGGAGCGTGGTGACGACAGCGATCTGCGAAGCTCGATGGACTTCCTCGACTGGATGGTCCAGCGCTTCGACTGCCGGGTCCGGATCGACGGTTTTGCCGACCTCACCGACAAGATCCGTGCCCAGGGTGTTCCCAGCCTGTACCCCGAGTCCGTGCGGACGGCCCCGCTGCCTTGGGCGGGCTCGCTGATCGCGATCGGGTTCTTCCAGGAGCTGCCCCACGGCGATACCGTGGGGCCGTCGCTCGAGCACAGCCGCCAGGCCACGGCGATTCCGGACGAACCCGCGCTGGTACGCTATCTTGAGAGTGGGCACGTCCTGCGCCGCGCCGAGTCGCCAGCGCTGGATATGCTCGAGTTCCACGAGGAGATCGATCTCGGCCTGCCGCACCAGCTGACCGACGGTGTGTACGTGTGGCCCGCCGATCTGCCGTACTACCTGCACAAGTATCATGTCCGGTTACCACGTGCCTTCGTGGTGCATGCGCGGCGGAACGACTGGCGGGTGCCGCCGGTCGACGTCGCGACGCTGCCAGCGTTCGAGATATAGTCGGCGGGTTCACGTTTCGCAGAGAACTCGCTCATCGCGGAGCCATCCCCAAGTTTAGCATCTGGAGGTGACCGGACCGGATAGCGCCGCCTTTGATAGCCTTGTGCCAGCGCTCGATCTTCCACGCAGGGTCGTCGGGAACGGAGCGGTTACGTTCGCCCATCCAGGCGCCAGCGCTGACATGGATCACCGACCCCTCACCGTCGAACAGCAGGCGGCTCGCCAGCATCGGGGATATCACGCAGCTCTCGAACACGCGCACGTCTCTACATCATCTGGCACGATCGTACTACTGCAACGACGCGCGGCCAAACGTCCTCGAACGGGTACTATGTTCGCCGCTTGCCCGCGCTCGCTCGCTTCGCCGGGCGCGGCTTCTTGCGCTCGCCACCCGCCTTGACCCGCACCCGTTTCCCGTCAAACGCCACCGCGAAGGCGTGCACCTCCGGCGCGCCCGCTGCGCGTAGCTCGGCGCCATAGTCGTTCGCCCGGAGTTGCACGAGCCCCTCGGCGAGCGCCTGCGCCAGCGTCTTCTTGCCCGGCCGGGCTACCTTGAGCTCCAGCACTACGCCCGGTTTGCCGGGCTGCATCGGCCGGATCATCACGTCGGGTCGCCCGTGTCCCGACTCGCGGTTGGAGCGCACCTGGTAGCCGGGCTCGAGCACCGCGAGCAGGCCCACCACGAAGCCATGATTGACCCGCTCGGGTTTGACCGTGCCGGTATCGTGAAATGAGAGCACGTTGGTGACGAAGGCCTGGAGCTGCTCTTCAAAAAGCTCGGCGTTCCCGCCGAGCAGTGCGTCGCACAGCTCGTCCAGGCTGCCACCGTGCCCGCGCATCCGGGCCTCCATCCAGCGCTGGAAGGTGGTGGTGTAGACCTCCCTGACTTCCCGGTTGGGGATCGAGAGCCGATGGATGACCCGCTCCATCGGATCGCCGGGGAGCTCCTCGGCCTTGAGGTAGCCCGAGAACACCAGCAAGCTCCATAGCGCAGCTTCGTTGTCGGCGACGTCGCCGAGCACGACATTTTCGTCGAGCACCCGATCGATGCTGCCCCCCTCGAGCAGGGCCTCGAACACCGGCTGGAGGCGGAGCGCATAGCGCTCGAGCAGCTCGCGGACCAGATCGTTGGAGCTGGTGGACAGCCAGTAAGGTCCAGGGCGCTCGTCCTCGCGATCGAGGAAGCTGACCACCGACCAAGGATTATAGATCACGGCGCCGCCAAAGACGTAACCATTGTACCATGCGCGCACCTCTACGAGCTTGTCAGCCCGGCCGCGCCGCGCGAGCAGCGCTGCGACCTCGGCCTCGGTGAAGCCGAACGAGGTGCGATACGGAGTTGCCAACAGGGTATACACGCTGAGGTTGTTGAGGCCCGAAAACAAGCTCTCCTTGGCCACGCGCAGGATGCCTGTCACCACGGCCTTGTACAGGTGGACGTTGCTCTTGAGTCCGCCCCCGAGGAATGCCCGCAGGAACTCGAGGATCCGGGGCGCGTAGCCGTGGAAGTGCCCGGCGTGGATCGGCTCGTCATACTCGTCGATGAGGATGACGACCTTCTCCCCGTGGTGGGCATGAAGATAGTCGGATAGATCGAACAGCGCGCGTTCATAGAGCCTGGTCGGCGGTGAGATCGAGGATCTCCCGGTAACGCCGGGCGCCTACCTCGCTCAGCCCGCCGCTCGCGAGCAGGTAGCGATGCTCGTTGTAGAGGTCAACGATCTTCTCGCGAATCACCGCCCAGCAGCGCTCCCAGCTCTCGCCCTTGGTGCCCTTGAAGTTGACGTGGATGATCGGATACCGCTGGAAGTGAGCTCGGTACGCGTCGCCGGCCTGCCAGATGGCGAGATCCTCGAACAGGTGGGATCGGTCCTCGTCGGCCTTCTCGAAGAAATAGCGCAGCATCGAGAGGTTGAGCGTCTTGCCGAACCGGCGGGGCGGGGCAAGAGGACGACCTCGACGCCGGTCCTGTCGAGGAGCTCGCGGATCAGGTGAGACTTGTCCACGTACTCGAGCCGCTGCTCCCGCAGCGTACGGAAGTCGTCGATACCGATGGCGAGGGGCGCGGGGACGTGCATGACGAACTCCGACCGACGGTACGCGCACGCCGGGAGACCGGCAAGCGGAGGGGCCGCGACCTTCGACCGGCGTGATCACCTGCAACAACACGCCGCAAGCGATGATCGCCCTCGAGCGCCACACCATTTGGCAGGAGGGCGCGGCGGTGCCGGTCGACACGCTCGAGGCCCAGATCGACGCCGCGGGCACCTGCGGCCCCGTGGATCGGTGACAGCCACCGCTGGCTATCCTCTCCGCCGGCCTTCGCCTTCGATGACACCCCCCCTCGGTAAGCTCCACGGGTGCAGCTCATCGTGGCCGAGAAGCCATCCGTGGCGCGGGATCTCGCCCGCGTGCTCGGCGTGCGCCCGACCGGGCAGCACTGCTTCGAGGGCGATGGTCGCGTCATCACGTGGTGCGTCGGCCACCTCGTCGAGCTCGACGAGCCGGCGGCCTACGACGGCCGGTGGAAGATGTGGCGGCTCGACACGCTGCCGATGGTGCCGTCCGCGTTCCGGCTGCGCCCGTCGCGGCATGCCGCGGCCCAGCTGCGCGCGGTCGTGAGGCTCCTCGGCGACCGCCGGTTCACCTCGGTCGTCAACGCCTGCGACGCCGGGCGCGAAGGCGAGCTGATCTTTCGCTACGTCTACCAGTTCGCGAGCGGCGGCCCGCCGATCCGGCGGCTGTGGATCTCGTCGCTCACCGACGAAGCCATCCGCAAGGGGTTTGCCGCGCTCCGGCCCGCCGCGCAGCTCGATGCGCTCGGCGACGCGGCGCGCTCGCGCTCCGAGGCCGACTGGCTGGTCGGCATGAACGCGACCCGGGCGATCACCGTGCGCGGGCGAGCCGCCGGTCACACCGCGCTCTACTCGATCGGGCGGGTCCAGACGCCGACCCTGGCGATGCTGGTCCATCGCGAGCAGGCGATCCGCGCGTTCGTCCCGCGCCCGTACTGGGAACTCCGCGGCGACTTCCGCACCGCCGATGGTCAGCCGTTCACTGCCAGGTGGCGGCACGGCAGCATCGCGCGCCTGGGCGCCGCCACGCTCGCCGAGACCATCGCCGCCCGCGACACGGCACATGGCGCGGCCCGCGATCCCTACGGACCGCGCGTCGAGCGCCTTCGCGCGCGCACCGTCCGCGAGCCGCCGCCGCTCCTGTTCGATCTCACGTCGCTGCAGCGGACCGCCAACCGGCGGTTCGGCTGGAGCGCGGCGCGCACGCTCGAGATCGCCCAGGCGCTCTACGAGCAGCACAAGATCCTCACGTATCCGCGGACCGACTCGCGCCACCTGTCGAGCGACGTGGCGCGCGAGCTCCCCACCCTGTTCGAGGCGCTCGCCCAGATCCCCGACTACGCGCCGTTTGCCGCCGAGCTCCTCGCGCACCCGCCGCGCCCGGGCCGCCGCGTCGTCGACGATACCAGGGTCCACGACCACCACGCGATCATCCCGACCGGCAAGCCCGTGCGCCCCGGCGCCCTCGATCGCGACGAGCAGCGGCTGTTCGATCTGGTCGCGCGGCGCTTCCTCGCGGCGTTCTATCCCGACGCCGAGTTCGCGGTCACCGAGGCGTGGATCCGCGTCGGCGCCGCCGTCGCAGGCGACCCTGGCCCGAGCTTCGCGCCGCGTGATGCCCGTGATGCCCGTGATGCTAGCGACGCGAGCCATGTGGGGCCCCGCACGCCGACCTCGGAAGCCGAACCGCAGATTCAAGAGACTTTGCCCCCCGAGCCTGATCGCTACTTTGCACGCGGGCGCGTCCGGCTCGCAGCGGGCTGGCAGGCCGTCGCCGGGATCGATGGCACCGCCTCCTCCCCACGCGACCGCGACCGCGACGATCCCGACGCCGCATCGACGTCTGTCCTGCCGCCGCTCATCGAAGGCCAGGCGCTCGACGGCACGTTCGTGCCCGTCGCCAAGCAGACCACCCCGCCGCCCCGCTACACCGAGGCCACGCTGCTCGGCGCCATGGAGTCCGCCGGCAAGACGATCGACGACGAGGCCCTGCGCGCGGCGATGAAGGACTCGGGCCTGGGCACCCCCGCGACGCGCGCGGCCATCATCGAGACGCTGCTCAAGCGCGACTACATCGTCCGCACCAAGCAGCAGCTCACCCCCACCGCCCTGGGCATCGCGTTGATCGAGGCCCTGCCGGTCAAGAGCCTCGCGTCGCCGGAGCTGACCGGCACCTGGGAGGCCCGGCTGGCGCGGATCGCCCGCGGCGAGGACTCGCGCGCCGCCTTCATGGCCGACATCTCGCGCTACGTCGCCGAGATGGTCGAGACCATCCGCGGGTCAACCCCACCCGCGCCCGCCGGGCCGACCGGGTCTTCCGCTCCGCCGGTCGGCCGGTGCCCTCGGTGTGGCGCCGCTGTGCTCGAACGACCTCGCGAGTTCGCGTGCACCGGCGCATGCGGCTTCACCATGCGGAGCCGCGTCGCCGGACGCGTGATCACGGCTGCCCTGGCCGGCGTCCTGCTCGAGCGGCGGAGGAGCCAGGTCCTGCGCGGCTTCCGATCCAAGGCCGGCAAGCCGTTCGCCGCGATGCTGGTTCTCGACGACAACGGCGAGCTGCGGTTCGACTTTGCCGGTGAAGGCCGCGCGGGCCCTTCCGATCGTATCAACCCGGCCGCCCCGCACGATCGGCCGCCACGCGATCAACCGCCACGCAATCGGCCGCCACGCGTGCGCTCGCGCAAGCGCCCTGCCTCGGCGACCGGTACCGGGCACACCGAGCGCGAGGCCCCCCGCTCGTCGCGACGCGCACGAACCCGCGCGGCTGCCGGTGACCATGAACCCGCCCGTGCGACCTCCGCGCGATCGCACAACGTGAAGCCACCTGACAACCAGCCGCCGGGCACCGCCACCGAGCTGGGCTGCCCGCGGTGTCACCAGGGCACGCTGATCACCGGCGCTCGCGGCTGGGGCTGCTCGCGCTGGCGCGACGGCTGCCGCTTCGTCGTCTGGTTCGAGACCGCCGGGCGCCGCCTGAGCGCCGCCCAGCTCCGCGACCTCGTCACGCGCGGCAAGACCCGCAAGGCGCGGTTTGTCTCCGATCGCGGCGTCGAGCTCGACGGCCGCCTGGTCCTCGATCCCGCCGCCGATGGCGGCAGCGCCCGCCTCGAGCCTAGCTGAGCGCGGTGGCGCCAGGCGTCCCGCTCAGCGCGAGCGGTCGGTGATCTGGTCACGCAGGCGATGTAGCAACGCCGTCGTCTCGTCGCGTTTCACCGGATCGGCGAACGCGTCGTTGATGCGAATGCGCCGGAACAATGGCCACAGCTCTGCCGTCGCGCGAGCGCCATGATCCTGATCGAGCTCCTTGAGCGCCTGGCCGACGTCTGCGTAGAGCTGTGCGACGCTCGCGGCCGTGACCGGCTGGTCCTCCGGACGGGACGATGCCGGCGAGCCGTCTGATCCGCCGGCGCTCGCTGGCGGATTCGCGGACGCTCCGGGAGCTTGCGCGGCCGTGGTGCTGCTGGGTGGCGCCCCGGCACCGGCCGGTCCCGGCGGGCTCGTGGCCCTCGGCGCGCGGCCGCCCGATGCTCCCGGCGCGTCGCCACCCCCATCGCTCGCCGGCGCCGCAACCTCTTGCGTGAACGCGTCGGCCGGCACGCGAGGTGCCATGAACGCCCCGGCTGGCCGCGGAGGCGGTGGGCTCGGCACGCCTCCGGGTATGACGTTCGGCGGCGAGGCATTGCGCCAGGGCCAGCGAAGGCCGGTGCCGACCGCCACCGCCGCAAAGACCGCGCCGAGGGCGACCACGACCGAGAGCACGACGAGCAGCGTGCGCCGCTTGCGTATGCGTGGCGCCCCAGGCCCCGCGGAACCGGTGGCAGCCGACAGCGTCGTCAACAACGGCCGTTGCGGCGCAACCACGTCCGCTTCCCGGACGACAACCCGGTCGGTGCGAAGCGCCGATCCCGTCGCGGCATCGATGGCTACCACGACCTCTTCCGCCCACTGGATCCGGTACGCCAGATCCTTCACCAGCAGCTGCTGGACGATCATCTCAAGCTCGCGCGGGATATCCGCCACCAGCGACGACACGCTGGGCGGTGCCGTATGAACTTGCGCAAGCAGCACGTTCCCGATGTTGCCCCCGACAAACGGCGGCCGGCCCGTGCACAGCTCGAACATGATGCAGCCGAGCGAATACAGATCGGCGCGATGATCGACCGCGGCGCCGCGGCACTGCTCGGGCGCCATGTACGCGGGCGTCCCGAGGATCGTCCCCGGCCGCGTCATCTTTCCCGCGCTGTCGTCCATGAGCTTGGCGATCCCGAAATCCAGGAGCTTGATCCGATCGCCACCGATCACCTCCGGGGCGGGGACCAGGAAGATGTTCTCGGGCTTGAGATCGCGATGAACAATCCCTCGCCGGTGGGCCGCCGCCAGCGCACTTGCGATCTGCCGCACGATCGTCATCACCCCGGTCACCGCCATGCGCCCGCGCGCCAGCCGCGCGGCGAGGCTCTCGCCTTGCAGGTACTCCATCACGAGGTAGGCCGAGCCGTCGGTGTCCCAGCCGAAGTCGTAGATCTCGACGATGCTCGGGTGCTGGATCGCAGCCGCGGCGCGCGCCTCGTTGAAGAACCGGGTCACCATCTCCTGGTTCTGCGACAGCTCGGGCAGCAAGACCTTGACGGCGGCCGCGCGCCCCAGGAGCGTGTGCTCGGCGCGGTACACTTCCCCCATCCCCCCGAGGCCGATCGGCCCGGTGATGCGGTACTGCCCGAGCGTCGTACTTCTCACCCGGTGATTATAGCGTCGCCGCTCTCCACATCGTGCGGCTTCTTGCAGCGGAACGTGTATAGATCGTTGAGCGCGGCCCGGCGATGACCTGCAATCACACCTACGTGAGCAAGCGCTACGCCGGTGTTTCCATCGTGCGGCTGGTCGCGCGGCTGCGCGATACCTAGCCCGGCTCGTCACCAGCCACGGGTGACGTGGCACCCGCCGCAGTTGCTAACCTACCCGTCATGCGCGGCGAGCGCGCCTCCGGACGACGTCACTTCTTGGGCTTGGCAACGCCAGCGCAGGCCTCCTTCTCGTCTTTCGAGTAGTCTTTCTGTGCGCTGGCGACCGCGCACGCGTTGGTCTTGAACGAGTCGCTGTCCGACTTCTTGACGTCGACGAACAGCGGCTTCCTCACGGCGTCCCAGCAGGCGACCGCGACCTCGTCCGTCTCCTGGAGCGTCTTGCCCCCCGCGAAGTACAGCGAGTTGATCACGGCGCCCGGGAGATCGGGCTCCTTGCACACCGTCGCGGTCGACTTGCCCGCCATCGTCAGCGCGATCTTGAGCAGCCCGATCGCCTTGTGGGGATAGCTCGTGTGAGCGGGCACCTTCGCGAGCGCGAGCGCGAGCGCCGCGTTGGTCGGATCGCTGTCGATGAACTTCTTGCTGATCTCGATGCACTTGTCATACCCCGCGAGGCGCTCGTCCTGGCCGCCATACCTCGAGCCTGCTTCCGAGTAACACTTGCCGAACGCCTTGGGCACCGCGTCGAGCCGCGCCTTGGTGTACGCCGCCGATTTCAGCAGCGCCGGGTACTGCTTCTCGAGCCCCAGCATCAGCTGCAACTTCTCGTTATCCTCGGCGTCGGCCAGGTACCCCGCGGACGCCTGCCCGGCGACGTCGGTCCACTCCTGGTTCCGGTCCGACGGCGCCACGTCGTTGAGGTGCTGGAGCACCTCCTGGTAGCCCTTCTGCGCGATCAGGGCCTTCAGATCCTTCATCGTGTACTTGTGGTCGTCTGCAGATGCGACCGACAGCGAAAGCGCAATGACTCCGACGAATACCGCGAGTTGTTTCATCCAGAGTCAATAGCGCGTTTGCCGAAGTCTATTCCACTTCTCTCGGCAGGTTGCGGCCGAGATGTAGCGGCGTTCACAAAAGCCGCCCAGGTACGAAGCCTCGGGCCCGCTGCGAACCGAAGCCAAGGACGATCTGCCGCACGCCGCGCCCAGCTCACCCCGGTCCTCGCATCCGCGCGCGACTGCGTGCCCCACGCCGACCTGCTCGGCCCCGATGACGAACCGATCACGCTCGCGCTCGATGTGTTCCGTAGATTCGCCCTCGTGAATCGCGCCAGGAGTCATGGGATAAACGGGCGTGATCAAGCGCGCGGTTAGCTTCGGTGTTCTCGTGATCTCCACGGCGGCGTTCGGCGGGAGCGGCAAGCTCGAGCCCGATGATCTGCCGGGGCCGCCGCCCGAGGTCGCGAAGAACCCGGCCAAGGTCGATGTGCCCCCGGTGCCGTCGTTCGAGCTGCCGGCCGGAGAACCGGGGTTCCACGGCCCGCGCGAGCTGCGGGTCCACGGCAAGGCCGTGCTCGACACCGAGATCAAGGTCAAAGGCTACGTCACCTGGATCTACGACTGCGCCGCGGGGCTCACGAGTCGCAACCCCAAGATGACGCGCGCGCAGCTCCTCGCGGCGATCGACAAGGAACCGACGCTGTGCGAGCTCCCGAAGTTCTCGCTCGGTGATGCCAAGGGCACGTCGCGCGACGCATCGATCGCGGTCGTCGAGGTGCCGCGTCCCCCGACCACCGGGGAGCGCAAGCGGCTGTCCAGGGACGAGCTCAAGGCCTTGCCGGCGGTGCCAAAGCTCACGGTCGGAGATTACGTGGTGATCACGGGGACGTGGGCGGTCGCATCGCCTCACGCCGAGCACAACCCCAATGGGTTCCTCGTGTACAAGGCGCTCGAGCACGCGGTGCCCGGCGCGCCCACTGCAGCAGCCACCGCCGCGGTGCCGGCAGACGCCGCGAACGAGCCCGAGATCACGGTCGTGACGAAGGCCCCGCTGCGGAGCGCCGTCGACGACAAGACGCGCAACACGTCGGCCGGCCACCTGAACGCGTGCAACAAGGCGTTCACGGCGCAGCAGTACGATGCCGCGATCCCGGCGTGTCAGGCCGCGACGGCGGCGTGGCAGGGCAATCACCTCGCCTGGTATGTCTGGGCGAGCGTGTACATGGCCAAGGGCGAGTGGCCCAAGGCCCGTGCCGCGGTCGAGCACGCCGTGACGCTGCGACCCGATCAGGGGATGTATCAGCTGTACCACGGCGTCTCGCTGTACGAGGCCGAGCAGCAGCAGGCGCGCGAAGACCAGGCGCGCAAGGAGAACAAGAGCTCCGCCGAGGTCGCGATCAACCCGGCGGTGCTGCGGCTCGATGCCGTGCGCGACGCGCTCCGCCGCGCGGCCAAGCTCGCGCCCGACCTGTGGCGTGCGCACTACTACCTCGGGCGCGTCTACCGCGATCTCGATGATGCCAGGCACGCGGCCGAGCAATTCAGCCTGACGATCAAGACGTATCCCGCGTACCGCTTTGGCTACACTGCCTTGATCGATCTGTACCGGCGCTGGGACTACTTCGACCAGGCGATCGCGGTCGCGCTGCTCGGCACGGCGAATGTCCCGGCGGCCGAAGCCCCGGAGCTGTGGTTCGAGGCCGGCATGGCCTACGACGCGAAGCATGCCGACGACCAGGCGATCGATGCGTTCACCAAGGGCCTCGCCGGCAAGCCCGATGACGCCAGCGCGAAGTTCCAGCGCGGCCAGATCTACGTCCGCAAGGGCGACTTCGACCAGGCCAAGCGCGACCTCGACGACGTCGTGGCCTCGGCCGATCCGCAGACGGCCTCCTTGAAGCCGATCGCGACCCAGCTGCTGAAGCAAATGGCGAGCAAGAAGCACTGACGCTCGCGAAGCACGGACGCTCCCCAAGCACGGACACTGGCGAAGCGCTGACGCTCGCGATGACCTCGTCGCTCGACCTGCGAGAAATCGGGTAGAGTTGACGAGCATGGTCGCGGCTGCCCAACACCCCTCCCCGGTCGCCTCTCCGGTCGCCACGTCGTCCACCGTGGAGCAGCGGATGGTGATCCATGGCGTGTCCTGGAAGGACTACGTGATCCTGCGAGAGGCGCTCGACACGCCGGGCCTCCGGATGACGTACTGCGAAGGAACCCTCGAGCTGATGAGCCCCTCCATCACCCACGAGCTCAACAAGAAGACGATCGCGCGCCTGATCGAGCTCTACGCGTTCCTCCGCGATCTCCCGCTCATCGGCTATGGCTCAGCGACGTTCCGGCGCGAGGCCAAGCAGCGCGGCGCCGAGCCCGACGAATGTTACTGCGTGGGACGGCAGATCACCGAGGGGCAATTCCCGGACATCGTGCTCGAGGTGATCCATACGAGCCCGCTCCTCGACAAGCTAGAGGTCTACCGGGGCCTCGATATCGCCGAGGTCTGGCTGTTTCAGGATGGCGCGTTCGCGCTGTATCGGCTGATGCAGGATCGCTACGAGCGCGTCGAGCGCAGCGGGTTCTTGCCCGAGCTCGACTTCGTCCTCCTCGCCCGGCTCGCCGTGCGGCCCGATCAGGACGAAGCGCTGCGCGAGCTCCGCCGCCTGCTCTGAGGGCTTCCGAGGGCTGGTGACGCCTGGCGCGATGCACCCACGACGGCCGGCACGATGAACGATGCTCACGCGAGCTCCTGGTATTCCATCGGGCAGCAAGCCTCGACGCGCATTCAGTGGTTGGGCCGCAATGGTTCAACCAGAAACGAGGGCGCCGATAGATTAGGAACTACATGGTTCCTTTTCTGGCAGATCAGGGCAAGATCCGCCGCGGTCCGCGCCATCGCGCCAGCGAACCGATCGTGTGTCATCGATCGGCGCGGACGCCATCATCGCCACGCCAGCGCGTGGCAGGAGGACGACCATGCTGCGACACCGAGAGATACTTTCGACGTGCACCTGCCTGCTCCTCGTCGGGTCCGTTGCGAGCTGCGCCTCGCTCGATGACTCGGCTACTCAGGCCGCCGAGACCGCCAGCGCCGGCAGCCTCCCCCGCGCCGACGGCGATCACGCCGCCATCGCGGTCACCGAGGACGGCGTCGTGCGTGGCCTCGCGACCGCGACGACGCGCGAGTTCCGCGGCATTCCGTACGCGGCCGCGCCGGTCGGCGACCTGCGATGGCGGCCGCCGCAGCGTCACGCGCCCTGGCACGGGGTGCTCGACGCCACCCGGTTCGCCAACCACTGCCCGCAGATCGCCGGACCGTTCGGCCTGGCGAGCACGACCGAGGACTGCCTGTTCCTCAACGTCTTCACCCCGAACCAGCGGCACGACGACGACCGCCGCGCTGGCCGTGACGACGGCGACGACGGCGACCACGACGGTCACGGCCTGCGCCCGGTCATGGTGTGGATCCACGGCGGCGCGCTGATCACCGGTGAGAGCGACGACTACGACGCCACCCGGCTGGTCGAGCAAGGCGACGTCATCCTGGTCACGATCAACTACCGCCTCGGCGCCCTGGGCTTCCTCGCGCACCCGTCGCTCACCGCCGAGTCACCCGACCACGCCTCCGGTAACTTCGGCCTCCTCGATCAGCAGGAAGCCCTGCGCTGGGTGGGCCGCAACATCCTGTCGTTCGGCGGCGACCCGTCGCGCGTGACGATCTTCGGCGAGTCGGCGGGCGGGCTCAGCGTCCACTCGCAGCTCGCGTCGCCGACCTCGCACGGCCTGTTCCAGCGCGCGATCGTCGAGAGCGGCGCCTACGAGCTGACCGTACCGCCCCTGGCCGCCGTCGAGGCCACCGGCATCGCGTTCGCGGCCCGCGCCGGCTGCACCGATCAGTCGGCCGCCTGCCTGCGCGACCTGTCGGTCGACCAGATCCTCGCCAACCAGGACAGCGGCATCGCCGGCGCCACCCCCGTCATCGACGGCAAGTTCCTGACCCAGTCGATCGGCGCGGCGTTCGCGAGCGGCCAGTTCAATCGCGTGCCCGTCATGGAGGGCTCCAACCACGACGAGTGGCGCCTGTTCGTCGGCCTCACCGATCTCGTGACCGGCCCGACGACCGCCGCAGGCTACCCCGCCGCGATCGAAGCCACCCTCGGCGTCCCCGCGGCGTTCGTTCCCCTGTTCGCGGCCCAGTACCCGCTGGCGAACTTCGCGAGCCCCGACCTCGCGGTCGGGACGCTCGGCACCGACGCCATCTTCGCGTGCAACGCGCGGTTCGCGTCGCAGCAGCTCTCGCAGTTCGTGCCGACCTTCGCCTACGAGTTCAACGACGAGAACGCCCCCCAACGGTTCCTGCCGCCGGTGAGCTTCCCGTACGGCGCCGCGCACGCCTCCGAGATCCAGTATCTGTTCGGCTTGCCCGTCACCGTCCCCGCGCCTGCGCTCGACGCAAGCCAGCAGCAGCTGTCATCGGCGATGATCGACTACTGGACGTCGTTCGCGCGCACCGGCCAGCCGAGCTCATCCGCCGCGCCGCCGTGGACGCAGTTCCAGACCGCCAGCGACACCCTGCAGTCGCTCGTCCCGTCGACCCCAAGCGCCGAGACCGGCTTTGCCGCCGATCACCGGTGTGCCTTCTGGGACGCGCTGCGCCGGTAAGGGAGCGTGAAGCGAACCCGTCCGGTCAGCCCGGTGGGGGCTTGTCGAACCAGCCGAGCCACTCGTGCAGGAGCTGGAGGCGGGCGTGGTCGACCGCGTAGACATGGTTCCGGCCATGGCGCGCGTGCGTGAGGAGCCCGGCGTCGACCAGGACGCGTAGGTGCCTGGTCGTGGTGGGCCACGCGTGGGCGAATCGACCGGCGATATCGCCGGCCGTCATCGAGCCTCGCAGGTGCACCGTCAGCAAGATCTGGCGGCGCGCCGGATGCGCGATCGCCGCACAGACCGCCTCGAGGGCCTCGAGCTTGGCTTTCGCGTCGAAGGTCAGGGCCCGGCTTCTTGCTGCCGATCGGATCGGCTCGCACGCTTCACCCGCGCGTCATCCCGACCGAGCCACTCAGGCGATCGGTTCCAGGGTGATGAGCGTCATGTCCTCGAGGTGCGGGCCCATCGTCTCCCACACCGCCATGACCTCGGGCGTCTGATGCGCGATGTTGGCCGCGCTGCCGTCGCGCCACTGAAAATGCTCGACCAGGAACGCGCCGGCTTCCGGCTTGCGCTGATCGGTGCCGCGATGCACGCGCACCGGCTCGTCGGTGATGAGCCCCACCTTGCGCAGCACCGATCCGTGCTGCTTCACGATCGCCTCGAGCGCGGCGAGCTTGCCGGGCTTCGGCCGGTAGATGACGAGGCGGTTGACGGGTTCCTTGGAGGCAGTGGCTTGCGACATGGCTGATATTTAGCATTCTAGCTAAATGACGAACCGGCGATCAAGCTCGTTCGACCGATCACGAGCGTAGTCTGCGGGATCGTTGGGCGATCCGCTCGCCGCGCGTACACCCGGGCGTGTACGGTCCGGCCGTGCGCGGTGTCTTGCTCCACGGCTTCGCGGGTGATCCGGCGAGCTGGGACGACGTGCCGGTCGACGGCGACCGGATCGCGCTGCCTGGTCACCCGGGTGGCGGGCCGCTCGCGCACGATTGGGCCGGCAACATCGCGGCGATCGCCGCGCGGATCGGCCGTTGCGACGTCGTGGTCGGCTACTCGCTCGGCGCGCGGGTGGCGCTGGCCCTGGTGCTCGGCGGCCACGTGCCGCGTGGCGTCCTGATCAGCGTCAACCCCGGGATCGCCGATCAGGAGCGCGCGGCGCGCCGCGCCGGTGACGCCGCCTGGGCCAGGCTCGCCCGCGAGCGCGGCATCGCACCGTTCATCGAGGCATGGCAGGCCCAGCCGCTGTTCGCGACCCAGGCGCGTGCCCCGGCGGCGCGGCTGGCGGCGCGGACCGCCCGCCGGCTCGCGCTCGATCCGGAACAGCTGGCGCAAAGCCTCGAGACCATGGGGCTCGCCGAGATGCCCGACTATCGCGCGCGCGTCGATGATCGCGTCGCGCTGATCGCCGGCGCCGACGACGCGAAGTACGTCGCGATCGCGCGCGCGCTGCCCGCGCGCCTCGAGCTCATCGCGGACAGCGGGCATGATCCGTTGCTCGAGCAGCCAGTCGCGCTCGCCGCCGCGATCGCACGCGCGATCCCCGCCGGCGATCGCTGAGCGCAGCCCGGGCCCACGATCTCCGGGGCAACGGGCGTGCTCCGCGCGAGATCGCCGCTCAGGGACGCGCTTCGAACACGCGGTTGAACCGCGTGCTCATCACGCGGCGGAACTTCCGGAACCCGGCGGTGCGCATGATGTCCTCGATCCGGGCATCCGCCACGACGGTCCCCAGCGCGGCGCCACCGTCCACCATGCCGTGCGGCGTGCAGCACAGCACCGACGCCCCCGACATCAACCGGCCGGCCGCGTTGAAGTTGTCCTCGACGTGGTCACCGCCGATGGGCTCCACCATGAAGACGTACCCATCGGGGCGCAGCGCCTTCAGGCAATGGGCGGCGCACGCGTTCGCGTGACCGACGTCGTGCATGCAGTTGAAGAACGCGATGACGTCATAGTTCCGCGCCGGGAACGAGGTCGCCTCGGCCACCTCGAAGCGGACGCGCTCCGAGAGGCCTCGCTGGCCGGCAATCCGCGTCGCCTGCGCGACCGAATCCGGATGATTATCGAAGCCGACAAAGCGAGACGCGGTGAAGCGCTCCGCCATCAGCATCGTGGAGTAGCCATGGCCGCAACCGATGTCGGCGACGAGCGCCCCCGCCTGCATCCGCTCGGCGAGCCCTTCGACCGCGGGGATGAACACATCGCACAGCTTGTGCGTGTAGATCGGCCGTGAAAACCGCGCGAGACCGGGGAACAGGTCGCTGTGGTGCTCGCCCCACCGCATCCCCTGACCGGTTCGAAACACCTCGCCGATCCGCTCCTCCGCCTTGATCATGGCGGTCGCGAACTGGAACGCCCCGCACAGGAAGCTGGGGCTGTTCTCGTCGGCGAGCACGGCCGCCTGCTCGGGAGACAGGTAGTACTTCCCAGCTTCCTTGTCGTAAGAGATGTATTTCCCGGCCGCCTGGTTCAGCAGCCACTCACGCATCATGCGCTCGGACAGCCCCATCCGCTCCGCCAGGGCCTCCGGACCGCTCGGCCCATGCGCCGCCAGGGCCTTGTAGATCCCGAGCCGGTCGCCCACGACGACCAGCGCGCACCCCAGCGCCGCCCCGACCTCGTCGGTCAAGGCCTCGGCCAGCGCGTCGACTCGGCGCTGGTCGGGCTTCGTATGCGATGCAACCTGCGAGATGGTGTTCATCGGTCCGGCTCCTAGTTCTTCAGGGCAAATTCTTCGATCCCTATGGCACATAGCGGCCGCCGGGCTTCGGCGACGCTGGGCAGTGCACAGGTGATCTCGTGGACGAACGCGAGGATCGCCCGGTGTTGGTACACTCGCGTACGCAGCACGCCCTCGTCACCGAAGAACATCGGCCGGCGGAACTCGGCGAGGAATCGGGTCATGGGCTCGCGCAACCCCACCGTCAACAGGGGATCGGCCTGATGCAGGATCAGCCGCTCCCGGCCCGAGGCCAACCAATCCGGCAGCCGGACGTTCTGCCACTGGTCGGCGATCTCGCAGTCGCTGCGCGACACGAAGAACGACGTCGAGCCCTCGGCCACCAGCGTCCCGCGGCTCACGAAGCCTTCGAGCCGCGCCGGCAGGGGGCGGACGATCGAGCCATCGTCGCGCTCGTCCGTTTGAAACCGGCGCAGCAGGGGCTCGCTCAGATCCGTCGGGGTGGCGTCGAGCGCCTCGCTGCCGCTCAACCGGACCGGGCGCGTGAGCATCGCGAGCCGGGCAACCTCGCCCTCGGCCGCGCGCAGCCGACATTCGAGCTCCAGGAACTTTCCGCCGCGCCTGGCGACGAGGCCGGAGTCGATCTCGAGCTCGGCGGCCGAGAAGAACTGGAACGGCCTCAAGTAGTCGAGCGCGACCCCGGCGATGACGACCGTCGTGCGGAACTCCGTCTTGAGCAGGTGCCAATCGACCAGCTGGTTCCGGATCGTACCCGCGAGGCCCATCATGCCGAAGCGCAGCGCCGTCGCAGGTTGCAGCTGCGTGGGCGAGAACTGGCAGGTGTCGATGGGAACCGTGATCTTGTGACGGCGCGGCATCTCAACCTCCCGCGATCGCGGTCAAGATGAGCAAGGTGTCGCTGCCCTTGAGGTGACAAGCAGCGGCGTTGCTCGTGACCGCGCTGTCGACCTGTTCGCCGTTCAGGAACAGCTGGTGCGTGTTGCGCACCCCGCCGTCCCCGTTCAGCAGCACGGGCCTGAGGCTGGGAAACTGAGCCCCCAGCTGGCCGATGCACTCGTGAAGATTCGCCGCCTCCAGCTCCACCTCTTTCTTGTAATTGACAAACCGGAGAAGTGTTCCTGAAAAGACGACCTTCATATGCTGACTGCCTTCTTGTGCTTGAGGAGCTCCGTCTGGGCAACGACCTGGTTGCCCAGCAAGAGCTCGATCACATCCTGCGTTGTCTGACCTGCGATGCCGCTCATGAACGCGCGGAGCATCCGCTCGTAGGGCAAGGCGCTCGTGTAGCCCTGCCAGCCCGTGAGGTAGATCGCGTCCTGCGCGACCGCGAGCGCGTTCTCGACGATCGTGTACTTTGCCGCGCTCGACGTCGGATCGAACAGGTGGTTCCGCGCGCTGGCCCCCCAGCGCTGCAAGGCATCGTGGAGCACGGCGCGCGCCGTCTCGCAGCGCGCGAACATCCGCCCGAGCTTGGCCTGCACGGCCTGCTGCTGGGTCAGGGGCGCCTCGTAGCGAATCACCGAGCCGAGGTGCTCCGAGCACGTGCCGAGGATGCTGCGCATGCGGCCCACCATGGGGCACGCGATGAACAGGCGCCGATCGTTGAGGAACCGCTGCGCGTGGCTCAAGGCGTCGACCCGGACGAGCACGCGCTCCTCGCCGACCTCGACGCCTCGCAGCTCGAGCCGGGTCAACCCGGCCGCGCGGAACCCGGCGGTCGCGACCGGCTCGATGTGCATGCCCGGATCGGTGCGCTCGAGGAGAAACAGCTTGAGATCGTCGTGCTCGTCGCGAACATAGGTGAGGAAGACATCGGCGAGGTGGCCCCCGGTCTGGAGGCATTTCTCTCCGCGCAGCACGTAACGATTGCCCTGCTTCACCGCTCGACAGGAAAAGCTGAGCGCATCGCTCTGCTCGGTATAGGCAAACGTCCCAAAGCGAGCGCCGCGACTCATGGGAATCACGTAGGCTTCCAGCAGATCGGTTCGCTTGACCGCGGCGATGATCGCCGCCACGTCGGCATACATCGATAGCAGGGACGCGAACTCCAGCTCGTCACAGTAGTAGCCGACCTGCTCCAGGAGCAGGCCAAAGCTGCGGCGATCGCCCGATCCGCCCAGCTCCGGCGGCAACAGGAAGCCGAACAACCCGAGATCGGCCACGGGTCGAAACGCGTGCGCCTCCAGCGGGACGCCGCGCAGATCACGCTCGGCGGCGCCCGGGTTGATCACCTTGGAGAAGTACGCTGCGAGGTTGTCCCGCACGAACTGCTGAACAGTATCGGGCGAGGACGTGGAACCGAGCAGTGGGTCACCGTTGGCGTTTTTCATGACGCGGCAACAACTTCGGGCGACGCTGTTGCACAGGTGTTATACGCGAAGGCCAGATAGGCGTCACGGAATTTTACAATGCCGCACGACGCCAGATCCCGGACGTGACAGAGTGCACGACAGCACTGACTATCGATGTTCAATTGTCAGATAGAGCTCGAGTGTGCCTGAGGCTCGTCCGCTCAGGCGGACAAGCAATCCTTAGAGCGGATAGCACCCTTGGCTTGAAGCTTGGACTGCGTGCCTTGAGCTCGAGTCAGATCCCGAGAGCCGCGCGTGTCACGATGGCAACAGGGATGGCAATCGCTTTGACGCTCGAGGACAACGCTGCCTCGACGCTCATTTGAAGCCAAATCACGACTCCGCGCATCGTGACCGCGCGCCCGAAACAGACTGTCTCGAGGAGAGCACCACACCAGAGCGTCAACGTGGCAGACAGCCAGTGCCACCAGATGCAGGGCACCGCGCCTTGCACTCGCGAGCGTGACAGCTCGACACAGGCCCGTGGCGAGATGTGACCCTCGATACCAACCCCGTCGGAGCTGTTCGCACGTTGGACGGCGAGCCCACGGCCTGGGACCCGTGAGGTAGCCCGCCGGCGGGCCATCCAACCTCCGGGGACAACTTGAGGTACCTTCGCAGGCGCGCATGAACGTCCTCGTGATCGGCGGGAACCGCTTCATGGGGCTCGGCCTCGTGTGGCGGCTCCTGTGCCAGAACCACCGCGTCACCCTGCTCAACCGCGGCAACCTCCCCGATCCGTTCGGCGACCGCGTCGAGCGGATCCGCGCCGACCGCTCGACCGACGCGTTCGACCACGCGCTCGCCGGCCGGACCTTCGATCGCGTGATCGACTTCGCCGGGTTCTCGGCCGACGACGCCCACCGTGCCGTCCGCGTGCTGGCCGGGCAGGTCGGCCACCTCGTCTTCATCTCGACCGGCCAGGTCTACCTGGTGCGCGAAGGCTGCCCGTGGCCGGCGGCCGAGGAGGACTACGACGGGCCGACCATGCCCCAGGCGCCCTCGCCCGCCGATCACGACGACTGGGAGTACGGGGTCGGCAAGCGCGGCGCGGAAGACGTGCTCGCCGCTGCCGCCGACCTGCCGTCCACGCGGCTACGCCTCCCGATGGTCAACGGGGAGCTCGACCACAAGCGACGGATCGAGTCCTACGTGTGGCGGATCCTCGACGGCGGTCCGCTCGTCGTGCCGCGCGCCGAGGCGATCGCCCGCCACGTCTACAGCGGCGCGGTGATCCGGTCGATCAGCGCGTTGCTCGAGGCGCCACCGCCCCCGGGACAGGCGTATAACCTCGCGCAGGCCGAGCAGCCGACGGTGCGCGAGCTGCTCGAGCGGCTCGCGAGCCGGCTCGGCGCGCACCCGGAGTTCGTCGAGCTGCCCGCGGAGGCGCTCGAAGAAGCGGGCCTCTCGCCGCGCGCGGCGTCGCCGTTCTCGAGCCCGTGGATGTCGGTGCTCGATCCCGGGCGCGCGGTGGCCGAGCTCGGCTTCGTGCATCCCGCGCTGGACGTCTACCTCGATTCGATCCTCGCGAGCCTGTTCGCCGCCTGGCCATCAGAACCGCCGGCCGGGTACGCGCAGCGTGGGCGCGAGTTCGAGCTCTTGCGGCGATCGGCCGGTGCGGCCGGGCGCGGTTGATCACGCTCAGGCGCAGCCATCGGGGCCGCAGACCGCGCCTTCGGCGAACGTCTCGAGCGGCGGCTTCGGGCGCTCCGCCCACGCCCGCTCGAGCGCCCCGAGCAAGACCTCGGCGGGCTGCGCGCCGGACACCCCGAACCGGTCGGCCAGGACGAAGAACGGCACGCCGTTGATCCCGAGCTCGCGGGCCCTCGCCTCGTCGTGCCGGACCTCCGAGGCGTAGCGATCGCCGTCGAGCACGTCGCGCACCTCCTGGTCGTCGAGGCCGACCTCGCGCGCCAGGGCGGCCAGCACGTCGCGATCGCCGATCGCCTGGCCCTCGGTCATGTACGCGCGCAGCATCCGCTCCTTGAGCGCATCCTGCTTGCCGCGCTCGTGCGCGAGGTGCAGCAGCCGGTGGGCGTCAAATGTATTGCCCGGCCGGATCCGATCGAACCGGAACTCGAGCCCATCCTTGGCGGCGGTGTCGACCATCCGATCGATCATGAGCTGCGCCTCCGCCCCCGTGGTCCCGTACTTCTTGGCCAGTCGCTCGGCGTAGCTCTGCGACGCGTCGCGAACCTTCGGCGCCGACGGATCGAGCTCGAATGCACGCCAGACGATCGCGACGTCGTCCTTGTGCGGGAACCGCGCGAGCGCCTGCTCGAGGTGGCGCTTGCCGACGTAGCACCACGGACACGCGATGTCGGACCAGATCTCGATGTTCAGCGAAGCCACGCCCACACCATACTCCACCTCCGGGGCAGCGCACGCCGGCCTGGACCGCGCGTTCACCACGCGTACACTCCGCGCATGCGTCCGCAGTCGGTCACCGCCCTCGTCACCGCCCTCGTCGCCGACCTCGCCGCTTGCACGAGCCCGGCCCACCCGCAGGGTCCGGCACGCCCAACCGCCGAGACTCACGAGGGCCGCGTGCTCGGCCAGGTCGCTCACGACGGGGTCCAGGTGTTCCTCGGGGTGCCCTACGCCGCCCCGCCCATCGGTAACAATCGCTGGCGCGAGGCGCTGCCGCCTCCGCCGCACCCGCCGCTCGAGGCCATGGCCTTCCACCTGCCGTGCTCGCAGATCCCGCTGCCGGCCGGCAGCGATTCGTTCGGCGCGGGCGAGAAGATCGCCTCGAGCGAGGACTGCCTCTACCTGAACGTCTGGGTCCCGCCGCACGCCACCGAGGAGCTGCCTGTCATGGCCTGGCTGCACGGCGGGCAGTACCTGCGCGGCGCGGCGTCGCAGTACGATGGGGCCCAGCTCGCACGCCTCGGCCACGTCGTCGTGGTGACGATGGACTACCGGCTCGGGCCGCTTGGATTCCTCGCGCACCCCGCGCTGACCGCGGAGTCGGGCAAGCACACGTCGGGCAACGAGACCTTGTTCGATCACCTGCAGGCGCTGGTGTGGCTGCGCGCCAACATCGCCGCGTTCGGCGGCGACCCCGACCGCATCACGCTGTTCGGCGAATCCGCCGGCTCGGCCAGCACGTGCGCGCTGCTCGGATCGCCGCTCGCGCGCGGGCTGTTCCAGCGCGCCATCCTCGAGTCCGACGCGTGCCCCGGCCGCGGAGACACGCCGAGCCTCGCCAGCCGCGAGCAGTTCGGCCGCCGGCTCGCCGACGCGCTGGGCTGCAAGACCGACGACCTGGCGCGCGAGCTGGCCTGCATGCGCCAAAAGACCGCCGACGAGGTCATGACCGCGATCCCGCTCGCGAAGGTGCTCGGCGACGACGGCAACGGCGTCGCCTATCGCTTCAACCAGGACAACGTGATGCTCGTCGAGTCGCCCGAGGACGCGGTCAAGGCGGGGCACATCCCGCACATCCCGATCATGCTCGGCACGACCGACAACGAGATGGGGCGCTACACCGTCGGCATGAAGATCGAGTCGGTCGATGACTTCCGGGCCCACCTCGCGAAGGGCTGGCCCGACTACGCGCGGCAGCTCTTCGAGGCCTACCCGATCGCCAATAACCTCGACGATCAGCTTGCGGCGCTGTACAGCGACTGGGACATGACCTGCCCGACCCGGCGCGACGCGCGGTGGTTCGCGAACGCCGGCGTGACCACCTTCCTGTATCGCTTCACCCGCGCGCCGAACGTGATGGGCGGCAAGGCCGGCGCGTTCCACGGCTCGGAGCTGGTCTATCTGTTCCCCAGCGTGTTCGCGACCAAGGGCCTGGTCTACACCGACGACGATCGTGCGCTCGCGAAGCTGATGAGCGGCTACTGGGGCAGATTCGCCGCGACCGGAGATCCCAACGGCGACGGCGCGCCCAGCTGGCCGCGCTACGCCACCGCGACGGACCAGCACCTGACGCTCGACGTCGTCCCGACCACCGGCAGCCAGCTGCGCCGCGCCCAGTGCGACACCTGGGATCAGGTCCGCGAGTAGCCGGCGCCCGCGGCTCGACGCGAGATCGATCGCCGAACTCGGTGAAGCCGATGGTCCGTGCCAGGTGTTGCTCGGCGCTGCCTGTGTTCACCGAACCGTGCATGCCATTTCCAACGAGTAGCAGAGATGACCACAACGCGCACGGCACATGGGCGGTGTCGTAGGGTTCGCAGATCCGGCAGCGATTGACAGCCTAGCCATCAGATGTCAACGTTAGCGATGGAGGCGGTGGACTCGACGCGAAGGCGTACGCAGACTATCGCTATTGGGGAAAGGGACCGCACATGGCTGAGCACCTCGATCTAGCTTCCTGGGAACCGGGTTACACCGAGAATCCGCACCCGCTTCTGGCCCGCTTGCGTGCGCAAGCGCCGGTGTCCAAAGTGGTAATTGACGATCTCCCCGCATGGTTGGTCACGCGGTATGATGACATCCGCAAAGCACTATCCGATGCTCGACTGAGCAACGATCCCGCCCTCGCCGACGCGGTGACTCGCGCGGTACCATGGGTGAGAGTAGCGGTGGCTGGTGGCGTGAGCCGCCACATGCTCCGAGCCGATCCGCCCGACCATACGAGACTGCGGCAGTTGGTCGCCAAGGCGTTCACGCCACGCCGGCTCGAGGCGATGCGTCCGCGGATCCAACAAATCGCCGATGACCTGGTGGCAGCGCTCCAACCGCTCGGTCGAGCCGACCTTCTGGCGGAGTTCGCGCTGCCGTTACCGCTCACCGTGATCGCGGAACTACTCGGCGCCCCCCTCACGGAGCGGGAAGAGCTTATCCGATGGATCAACGTCGCTGTCGGGATGGACGAGGGCGACACCGCGCGGATACCACAGGCATCAGCATGGCTCGGCAACTACATGACTCGCCTCATCGAGCGCAAACAACAACTCGCGCAGGCGGGCGACGCGGAAGCGGGCAGCCTGCTCGATGGCTTGATCGCGGCCCGGGACGAGGGCCAACAACTCAACCATGACGAGTTGCTGGCGATGTCGTTCCTGCTGTTGACCGCCGGGTACGAAACAACGGTGCACCTGATCGGAAATGGCATGCTGGCCTTGTTACGAAACCCGGATCAGTACGCTGCCCTCCGAGCTGATCCCGGGTTGCTCGGGCCGGCGATCGAGGAATTCCTGCGCTACGAGCCGCCGGTCAAGCTCGCCGTCGCCTTGCGGGTAACCACGACCGAGATGACCATCGGCGACGTGCTGATTCCGGCACACCAGCCGGTCTTGTTCTCGTTCGCCGCTGCCAATCGCGACCCCGCGCACTTCGCCGATCCTGATCGCTTCGACATCCTCCGCGCCGAGCGTGGGCACCTGGCATTTAGCCACGGCATCCACGTCTGTCTCGGAGCGCCCCTGGCTCGTCTGGAAGCGGAGATCGCCTTCTCCACCCTGCTGGCCGGATGCCCGGACCTCGCGCTCGCCGCCGACCCCGACGATCTGCCGTGGCGGCGCAGCCGCCTGCTCCGCGGCCTGAAGGCCCTGCCGGTGACCTTCACCGCGCGCGCGGGCGCCCCGATGAACAATCCAGTTGTTGGATAATATCCCCGTACTCGATGAGGCTCCAACTACGTAACGGTCCACAACGTTCCCGGCACCGTCTACCGACAGCGCTACGACGCCCGATCTCGCTCCGCGAGCGCTTACGATGCAAAGCGACTGGCACGCCTCGACGCGCACCACGCGATGGACGCCATCTGTCTTCATTAGACATCGCGCATCGATCGTGATCGTCGCCTTGCTGGCGAACTCCAGGGCAAGCGGAACACTCCGGCGTGGTGGTTCAGGCGAGATCTCGAATCCACGCCGCCAGGAATGTGTGTCGATGCACGAGAGCAACGGACGCGCGAAACAGCTCAGTGAAAGTCGATCACGACGCGCGCGAGCGCTTCGCCGCAGTCTTCCTGCAGGAAGTGGCCACCACCGGCGATGGTGGGATGGGCACGGCCGGCAGCGCCGGGGATGAGCTTCTGCAGCAGGCGATCGCCGCCGCGCGTGATCGGATCCTGATCGCTGAACGCGGTCAGGAACGGCTTGTCCCACCGCTTCAAGACCTCCCAGGCGGCGCGGTTGGGCGCCGAGGCCGGATCGTCGGGGCGCGTCGGGACCAGCAGCGGGAACTGCCGGGCGCCTGCCTTGTAGCGCTCCTCGGGAAACGGCGCGTCGTAGGCGGCGACGACCTCGGGCGGAAGCGCGGTCGTGCAGCCCCGCGCGACGATGCCGCCGATCGGCATCACGGGCACGGTCTGCGAGAACTGCTGCCACGCGAAGAACGCGTCCGCGGGCTTGTGATCGCCGGTCGGCAAGAAGGTGTTCGCCGCGACGATGCGGGCGAACCGGGCCTCGTGCTCGGCGGCGAGCCGGAGGCCGAGCAGGCCGCCCCAGTCCTGGCACACCAGGGTGATGTCGCGTAGATCGAGCGCGTCCAGGAACGCGGTCAACCAATCCATGTGGCGCTGGTAGGTGTAGTCCTCGCGCGCGGCTGGCTTGTCCGAGCGGCCGAACCCGATGAGGTCAGGCGCGACCGCGCGAAGCCCGGCGCCGGTGAGCAGGGGGATCATCTTGCGATACAGGTAGCTCCACGACGGCTCGCCGTGGAGCAGCAGGACCGGGTGGCCGGCGCCCTCGTCGAGGTAGTGCATGCGCAGGCCCCCGACCTCGACGTAGTGGGGCGCGAACGGATAGCCCGGCAGATCGCGAAACCGCTCGTCCGGGGTGCGCAGGATTTCCATGCCTGGACGGTATCAGAAGCCGCGATCGGGCCGCGATCGGGGACCGTGATCGGCGAGCTGCCGCGATCGGCAGGATGCGCCGTGATCGAGCCGCTCGCCTGAGCGCTGGAGACGCAAGAACTTCGCAACTCGCGTGAACGGCGCGCAGATCATGCGCGCCTTCGCCACACGGCGTGGCTCCCCGACGGCACGCCACGTGAAGTACCCCTCCCATGGTGCAACCTCACCCAGCCGAGCCCGACGGGGTCCCCGCGACGTTCGAAGCGGGAGCTGGCAGCGCCACGTTCCCCGAGCACGGGGCCGACCCGGGGGACCACGGGAGCCAGGGTGTCGAGGGGTTGTCGAGCGCCGCCGCGGCACGCCGGCTCGCCGAGGTCGGCCCGAACGAGCTGCGGCACACCGAAGGAACCTCGCCGTGGAGGATCCTCGCCGGGCAGTTCACCAGCCCGATCGTGCTGCTCATGCTCGCGGCCGCGGTGATCTCCGGCCTCTTGCGCGAGGTCGCCGATGCCGTCGCGATCGCCGCGATCGTCGTGCTGAACGCGATCGTCGGATTCCTCCAGGAGTATCGCGCCGAGCGCGCGGTGCTGGCGCTGCGCTCGATGACCGCGCCCCGCGCCCGCGTGGTGCGCGATGGCCAGCAGCTCACCGTCCCGGCGACGACCGTGGTTCCAGGCGACCTGCTGGTGCTCGAGGCGGGCGACATCGTCGCCGCCGACGCGACCCTCGTCGAGGCGCACGCGCTCAACGCGAACGAGGCGCCGCTCACCGGGGAGAGCGCGCCGGTCGAGAAGTCCACCGCCCCGGCCGCCGCCGATGCGCCGCTCGCCGAGCAACAGGACCGCGTGTTCCTCGGCACGTCGATCGGCGCCGGCACCGGGCGAGCGGTCGTGACCGCGACCGGCATGGCCACCGAGCTCGGCAAGATCGCGACCCTGCTCGAGACCGCCGAGGATGGCCCGACCCCGCTCGAGCGCCGGCTCGCCCAGGTCAGCCGGATGCTGCTCGTCGCCAGCGTCGCGATCGTCGCCGTGGTCGCGATCACCGGCCTCGCGCGCGGGCTCGACGCGTTCGACGTGTTCCTGTCCGCGGTGTCGCTCGCCGTCGCGGCCGTGCCCGAGGGGCTGCCGGCGATCGTGACGATCGCGCTGGCGATCGGCGTGCGCCGCATGGTGGTCCGCCACGCGCTGGTGCGCAAGCTGCCGGCCGTCGAGACGCTCGGCTGCGCGACGGTCATCTGCACCGACAAGACCGGGACCTTGACCACCGGGGTCATGACGGTGCGCGAGCTGTGGGGCCCCGATCGCGAGCGCCTGCTCGACGCCGCGGCGGCGTGCTGCGATGCCGAGCTAACCGCCGACCAGCGCGGCGGCACCGGCGATTCCACCGAGCTGGCGATCCTGGCCGAGGCGGCACGCCACGGGATCCTGCGCGAGGCCATCGAGCGTTCGCGACCACGCGTCGCGGTGACCCCGTTCGATCCGGAGCGCAAGCGCATGTCGATCCAGCGCGCCGACGGCGTGCTCTACGAAAAAGGCGCCGCGGAGCTGATCATCGCGCGCTGCGTGGCGGGGTGCGACGGCGCCGGCGAGATCGCCACGCAGATGGCCGCGCGCGGGTTGCGCGTGCTGGCGATCGCGATCGGCCACGGGCCCGACGAAACCGCGCTGGCGCTGCAGGGGCTGATCGGCATCGCCGATCCACCGCGGCCCGAGGCGATCGAGGCGGTCGAGGCCGCGCGCACGGCCGGCATCCAGACCGTGATGATCACCGGCGATCATCCCGCGACCGCCGAGGCGATCGCGCGCGAGCTCGGCATCCTGCGCCCCGGCGAGCCGGCCGGCGAGCTCGTCCACGCCCGCGCGACGCCCGCGGACAAGCTGCGCATCGTGCGCGCGTGGAAGGCGCGCGGGGCGATCGTCGCGATGACCGGCGATGGCGTCAACGACGCGCCCGCGCTGCGCGAGGCCCACGTCGGGATCGCGATGGGCCAGGCAGGCACCGAGGTGACCCGCGAGGTCTCCGACATCGTGCTCGCCGACGACAACTTCGCGAGCATCGTCGCGGCGATCCGCGAAGGCCGCGGCATCTTCGACAACATCCGCAAGGCGCTGGTCTACCTGCTCGCCGGCAACACCGCCGAGCTCGCGGTCATGCTGCTGGCGTCGATCAGCGGGCTGCCGCTGCCGCTCCTGCCGCTCCAGCTCCTGTGGGTGAACCTCGTCACCGACGGCCTCCCGGCGCTCGCGCTCGTCATGGATCCGGCGGAGGCCGACGTGATGGCCCGCCCGCCGCGCGCGCCCGACGAGCCGATCCTCGGCCGCCCCGAGTGGACCGTGATCGGGGTGACCGGCGCGCTCAAGACCGCCGTGACGCTCGGCGTGTTCGTCTGGGCGCTCGGCCACGGCGATCTCGACCGGGCGCGCAGCCTCGCGTTCGCGGTGCTGGTGTTCAGCGAGCTGTTCCGCTCGTTCGCCTCGCGCAGCACCACGCGGGTGTTCTGGGAAGTCGGGGCGTTCTCGAACCTCGTCTTGCTCGGGGTCGTCATCGGCTCGGTGATCCTCCAGCTCGTGATCCACGAGCTGCCGTGGACCGAGGCGCTGTTCCAGATCACCGCGCTGTCCGTGAGCGACGCCGTGCGCTGCCTCGTGCTCGGGCTCGTGCCGGCCACCGTCATCGAGCTCGCCAAGCTGGTCCGCGGCGGCCGGCGAGCTTGACGCTCACCACGCGCCGTACGACCGCACCGCGCCGATCACCGCGCCGCCGAGCACGAGCCACGCGGAGTTGGGCCGGTACCTGATCAGGACCAGCGCGCTGATCACGGCGAGGACCGCGGCCGGGACGTCGACGATCGCGCTGCGGCCGAGCTGGATCGCCACCGCCGCCATGAGGGCCAGCGACGCGACGTTCACGCCGTCGAGCACCGCCCCCGCAAGCGGCGAGCGCCGGATCCGGGGCATCAGCGAGCCGCTGATCGCGACGAACACGAACGCCGGCAAGAAGATGCCGAGCGTGGCGACCGCCGCCCCGCCGCCGCCGCCGAGTACGTAGCCGACGAACGTGGCGGTGGTGAACACCGGGCCGGGCGTGACCTGACCGACCGCCACTGCGTCGAGCAGCTGCGGCTCGGTCAGCCAGTGCAGGCGCTCGACCAGATCGCTGCGCAGGAACGCGAGCAAGACATAGCCGCTGCCGAACAGCAGCGAGCCGACCTTCAGGAACACCAGGAACAGTGGCCCCAGACCGAACGTCGTCGTCGTCGCCGCCGCGGTGGTCGCGCCGAGCCACGGCACCGGCCACCAGCTCGCCGCCCTGCCGCCCGTGCGCGGGAAGGTGCCGCGGCCGATCGCGACGAGGACCCCCGCGACCAGGAGGATGATCAGCTCGTTCACACCCACGAGGCTCGCCGCCAGCGCGACCACCCCCACCGCGGCGAGCGCGTACGACTTCACCGCTGATCGGCCGAGGCCCCACAGCGCCTGCACCACGACCGCGATGATCACCGGCGAAACGCCGGACAGCACGCCGGCGACCTCGGGCAGCGTGCCGAACCGGACGTACGCCCAGGCGATCGCGGTCACGATCGCGACGGCGGGCAGGATGAAGCACGCGCCCGCGACGACGAGGCCCGCCCAGCCGCGGCGATCGTGGCCGATGTGGATCGCCAGCTCGGTCGAGTTCGGCCCGGGGATGAGGTTGGTCGCTCCGAGCAGATCGAGGAACCGCTCGCGAGGCATCCAGCCGCGGCGCCGCACGACCTCGTCCTCCATCATCGCGATGTGCGCCGCTGGACCGCCGAACGCGGTGAAGCCCAGCCTGCCGAACAGCCAGGCCAGCTCGCCCAGCGTGGTCGGCCGCGCGGGCGCGGACGGCGGCGGATCAGTCACGCCGTCAGCTTGCCGAGATCATCGAGCCCGAACGCCTGCTCGAGGCGCGCGACCTCGTCGACGGCGTGCTCGAAGCCGCGGTCGCCGAGCATCTGCTTCTCCTTGTCCTCGAACTGGTCTCCGAGGTCTTCGTACTCGCGCTTGCCGACGAGCCCGCGCAGCGCCGGGAACAGCACCGTATCCTCGCGCGCCGCGTGCGGCCGGTACATGTGGTTGAAGCTGCGCAGCGCGGTCGCGAGCGCGGCGCGATCGGCGTCGGCGAGCGGCGCCTTCGCCAGCTGGGCGATCTGCGCGGTCAGGGTGCGCCCGGCCTGGTGCTGGCGCCGCAGGATCGCCGTCAGATCCGCGAGCTTGCCCGCCTGCTCGTAGCGCGGGAACAGGAAGTCCTCCTCGAGCTTCTCGTGATAATCCTCGATCACGCGCCGCACGATGCCGGCGCACCCCGCGAGCGCGTCGAGCGGGACCTCGCGCCGCCCGTCGAGCCGGCCGATCGCGTCGTCATACAGGTACATCACGCGCCGCAGCACCCCGTGCTCGCGCATGAGATCCTCGACCGGGGTGACCTCATCCTCGTCGTCGCCGGGTTTGCCGCCGGGCTTGTTCGGTGCCGGTGACGATCGCGAACAACCGAGGGCCACGGCGCCCGCGGTCGCCGTGGCCAAAAACGCGCGCCTGTCGGTAAGCATCGCCGCAGATTCTAGCTCATCGCGGCGGAGCGTCAGCACCATGGACCGTGAACAGATCGCGCCCGTCGCGCGACGCGCTACACATTGTTTCTTAAACGTCCACGGCTCCGCCGCTGTGAGACGGTGACGGCGTGACGAAACCTACGACCCTCGGGCGGGGTCTTGGACGTGCGATCGCCCTCGCGACCTTGATCGGCATGCTCACGTTCGGTGTGATCGTCGCGATCGTCATCTACATCGCGGAGCTCGGCGAGGAGTGCTCGCCGGGCGTCTTCGTCGACGATCCTCCGAAGGTGATCCTCCTCGAGATCGGCGTCGCGCTCGCGTTCGCGGCCCCGGTCGGCTTCGGGCTTTCGCTCGCGATCGGCCGCACCCTGACGCGCCGGACGACGACGCGCCTCGACCAGTTCATCGCGAGCGCGTCGAGCATGAACGGCCGGCAGCTCGAGGGGCGACTCCCGGTGGCCGACGTCGACGACGCCCTCGATCGGCTCGCGATCGCGCTCAACGGCGCCTTCGAACGCATCGAGAGCGGCGTCGCCGAGCAACGCCAGTTCTCCGCCAACGCCTCGCACGAACTGCGCACGCCGCTGGCCGTGATCGCCGCCAACCTCGAGGTCGCGCAGCGCAAGCCACGCGACGTGACCCACTGGCAGCACGTCGCGAACAACGCGCTGACGGAGGTGCGGCGGATGACCACGCTCGTCGACAAGCTCCTGGTCCTGTCACGCGCGGGGGCCGACGGGCTCCACCATCAGCGCGAGGATCTCCGCTACCTCGCCATCGCCGCGATCGAGCGCGCCGCCGAGCGCGCCGCCGAGCACGCGATCGAGCTGTCGATCGCGCCCGGCCAGACGGTGTCGGCCGACGTCGACGCCGACGCGATGGCGATCGTGCTCGACAACCTCCTGCGCAACGCACTCGAGCACTCGCCCGAGCGCCAGCCCGTGGTCGTCACGATCGACGACGCGCCCGCTCCGCGCATCTGCGTCGAGGATTGTGGGCCCGGTGTCCCGATCGAGGTGCGCACGCGGATCTTCGAGCCGTTCATGCGCGGCCCCCACCCGGCGACCGATCGCACGGCGGGCCCGGGGTTCGGGCTGGGGCTGGCGATCTGCAAGCGCATCATCGAGGGCCATGGCGGCACGATCGGCGTCGAGGATCGGCCCGGCGGCGGCGCCCGCTTCGTGATCAGCCTGAAGACGACGTAGACACTCCCGGCCCGGCCCGCGGCCTTCCGGCTGGAGGTCGCGGCCTCCTTGCGATAGCATCCACCAGCGGTCCGCTCTGGGGAGCGCGCGTTTGGTAGGCTCGGTGTTCGAGTGAGGCTCCTGCGATGATCGTGATCTACGGTACCCGGTTCTATGGCCAGGTCGACAGCCATGGCGGCCAGCACCAGTTGACCAAGTTCTTCCACATCTACTACGTGCCGCTCATCCCGGTGGGGACGCTGTGGGTGACCCGGGAGCTCGACCGGGGCTACAGCGGCCACGCCGTGCAGATGAGCGGCAAGAGCGTGCTGGCCGGCTACGCGCGCGTGTGGGGGCCGGTCGCGGCGGTCGGCGCCCTGGCCGCGGGCAGCGTCGGCGGCATCCTCGCCGCGGGAGCCGTCGCGGCGCTGTCGGTGTGGACGTGGAGCTGGCGCTCGGTGCGCAACGCCCGCGAGAAGCGGCGCAGCGACTTCCACCTGGCGGCGTTCGGCACCCGCTGCGATCCGCTCAAGATGGACGACGGCCTCGCCTCGGTGCTGCAGGCGGACGTCGCCGCGCGCTGGGCGCAGGTCGCCGACGGCAGCACCCCCGAGGACATCGCCCGGCTCGGCGCCGCCAACCCGGCCCAGGCGGTGCTCGCCTACGCCTCGTTGCGCCTGGCCGCCCGGCTCGCGCCGGGAGAGCACGCCCGCACGGCCCGCGACGCGTCCGAGCGCATCCTCGACGCGATCAAGGACGACGACGCCATGCTCGAGGGCGGCCCCTACCGCTCGACCGGCCAACCCCAGCTCCCGGCAGGCGCGAGCGTCACCGACGGCCCCGACCGCTGACCCATAGCCCAGCGTCGAAGCTCAGCATGCGTCATCGCCAAGCGTAAAACACCACCGCCGACTCACATGGGTGTGATCCACTGCCCAGTAACGCGCAATCGTGATCTCCTGTTAAGCGGTTCCTCGTATGAGCCGCATCTACCCGCAGCGCTGCTTCATGAGCTCGACGATGTGGTGGGCCTGGGTCATGACCTCGGGCGGATCGACGTCGAGCGAGAGCTGGGCGTAGGTATCGTCGCCGTCGAACACGCTGGCGTCGCCGAGGCTGCAGCGCGGCAGGTTGACCAGCTGGGCCGCGAGCGGGGCACGGGCGGCCTCGTAGGCGTCGAGGCGAGCCCGCTCGTCGGGGTTGGCCGGCAGCGGGTGGCCCTTGCTCTTGTGGATCGCGTCGATGCGGTACCTGGCGGCCAGGGCGCGCAGCTCGCCGCCGACCCGAGCGTTGGTGGCCCTGGCGGCGGCGAGCTGACGGTCGGTCCACCGGGGCTCGAGGCGATAGCGCAGCTGGATCGTGACGAGCGGGCCGCCACCCGGCGCCGAGGCGGGCTTGGTCTCGGCCGCCGGGGCATTGGCGTGGCGAGTGCCGGTGACGTAGCAGGGGCGATCGTGGCGGAGCACGAGCTCGCTGTCGGTGGCGAGCAGGCTCCAGCCCGGCGGTAGGGCCTTCTCGAGCTGATCTAGTGCCGGGTCAGGCTCGGCCACGGAGACCCGCGCGATGAGCAGGATCCCGATCGCCATCGACATCCAGGGGCGCGCCATCCAAGAACCTTGCCACGCAAGCTGCTAAGGTGCCGGCGGCGATGTGGTCCCAAATCGTCGCGATCTATCAGTCGTCGAAGAAGCAGCACGACATCAACTGGTTCACCGAGTGGGTCGCGCGCCCCCCGGCGGCCGTGGTGGTGTACGCGCTGAAGGACACGCCGATCACGCCCAACCAGGTGACGTTCCTGTCGGCGGCGATCGCGGCGGGAGCGTGCGCGATGTTCGCGGTGCTGCCGGGGCACGCGTGGCTGATCGCCGCGGCGGCCGTGTTCGAGCTGTCGTTCGTGCTCGACTGCGCCGACGGGCAGCTGGCGCGGCTGCGCAAGATGGCGTCCCCGCTCGGTCACCTGCTCGACTTCTTGATGGACGAGCTCAAGGCGATGCTGCTCTTTGGCTCGGTCGCCGTGAGGCTGTGGAGCGAGCACCACGACGAACGATTCCTGCTGGTCGGGCTCGCCGCGCTGTTCTGCCTGGCGTCGGGCATCTCGCTGACGTCGTTCATGCGGCGACCGGAGTACGGGGCCAAGCCGCCGACCGCCGATGGCCAGCCCGCCGAGGTCGGCAAGCGGCGCGGCCCGGTCGGCGCGGTGCTCAACGCCCTCGAATGGGCGGCCCGCGTGGTCGTGCACTACCCGCAGTACCTGTGGATCTGCGCGCTCGCCGACCGGATCGACGTCTACTTCTGGGCGTACGCCGGCGTGAACGCGCTCTATCTCGCCAAGAGCCTCGCGGCGATCGTGCTCCGGCTCGGCCGGTTCGAACGCGCGCCGGCGCGCCCGCCGGTCCCCGCGAGCGTCACCCCCGACGAGGCCACATGACGGTCACCCGCGCGATCCTGATCGCCGCCGGGCGCGGCCAGCGGCTCGGCGCGCACACCGAGGAGATCCCCAAGTGCATGGTGCAGGTCGGCCGAAAACCGATCCTCGGCTGGGTGTGGGACGCGTTTCGCGCGGCCGGCATCGAGGAGCTCGTCGTGATCCGCGGGTACCGCGGCGACGTGCTCGAGGGGTTCGTGCGCGCGCTGGCGCCGAAGGTGACCTTCGTCGACAACACCGCGTGGCAGACCAACAACGTGCTGCTCTCGCTCGCGTATGCCCGCGCGTACCTCGATCGCCCGTGCCTGATCTCGTACAGCGATATCATCTTCACGCCGGCCGTCGCGTGCGCCGCCGCGGCGTCGCCGGCCGAGATCGCGCTCGTGATCGATCGCGAGTTCCGCACGATCTACGAGGGGCGCACCGAGCATCCGCTCGATGAAGGCGAGGTCTCCGACCTCATGCCTGATGGCTCGGTCGCGCGGGTCGGCAAGCGGGCGCTGCCCCCGGCCGAGGCGGTCGGCGAGTTCATCGGCCTGACCAAGCTAGGCCAGCGCGGAGCGACGATCGTGGCACGGGCGCTCGATTCGCTGGCACGGCATTATGACGGCCGCGAAGACACGCCGTTCCAGCGCGCCGCGGCCTATCGCAACGCCTACTTGACCGATCTGTGGCAAGAGCTCATCGATGGCGGCGTCCGGCTCGATCCGGTGCTAATCGAAGGGGGATGGCGTGAGATCGATACCGGACAGGATCTCGACGGTGCACGCTCCCTGGTAGAATCTTCCTGGAAGGAATGGTCATGAAGCGATTCCTACTCGTCGTGGTTGCGATCATCGGCGCTGGCGGCGCGGGCGCTTGCAACAAGCCAACGGCCGACGATTGCCGGCTGGCCGTGGCCAAGGTGCGGGAACTCTACGATCCGGAGGCCGCCACCCGGAACACCGATATCGAAGCCGAGGTCCGCGCTTGCAAGGGTGGATCGACCAGGGAGGCCGCCGCCTGCGCGATCAAGGCCCACTCCGTCGACGAGCTCAAGGCGTGCGGCTTCATGTCGCCCAAGACCCCGAAGTAGGTGCGGCGGGCCGTCCTCCTGGCGCTCGCGGCATCTGCGACCGCCGGCACGTTCGAGACCAACCCTGCCCGAGCAACCCCGACCGGGGGCGTCGCGACGGCCGCGGCCCCAGGTCCTGCCTCGGGCTCCCCGGGCCGGATCGCCGTGGTTGCACCGGCCCAGGACGCGCGCAAGGCCGTCGTGATCGGCCCAAACGGCGAGGTCTACGAGCCCAACGGTACAGGTGCGTGGGTCCACAAGCTCGCGAGCTCGACCGCCAACATCCTGGTGGCGGCCGGGCGCGCCGGGGCGACGGTGGATCGTGGCGACAGGGGAGCGGACGGGGGACCGGTCGGGGGAACGATCGTCGCGCTCGGAGAGGGCGTGGTGTACCGGCTCGCCGCGAATGGCTGGTCGGCGATCCGGCTCGCGCAACACGGCACGGCGATCCTGGGCGCCGGGGTGCGATCGCTGGCCGCGGTGGGCCGGCAGCTGTTCGCGCTCGATCAGCTCACCGGCGGCGAACCGACCAGGCTCGCGCTGGCGCCTGGCAACATCGTCGCGATCGGCGCCGGCGCCAAGGCCGTCGTCGTCGCGACCGAGGCCGGCGTGTGGAGGCTCGAGGGTGGCAAGCTGGTCGCGCTCCGGTCCGTCCCCGCGCACCTGCGGATCGTCAGTGATCGCTGGGCGATCGCCGACCGGGGGGCCGTCGATCTGACCACGACCAAGCTCACCGGTTGGCCGAGCGGCGTCACGATCGGCGTCGCCGCGGCCACCTCCGACGACGCCCTCGTCGCGATCGGCGAAAGCCGCGCCGGCCTCGAGCTCGTGACGCTGCGCCACGGCAAGCTCGAGCGCGACCCGCTCGGCATCACCGGAACCGCGGTCGGCGTCGTCGTCGATCGCGCCGGCCGTGCCCTGGTCGCGCTGTCCGACGGCCGGATCGCGCTGCGCGACCAGTCCGGCTGGACGACGACCCAGGTCACCGACGAGCCGCCGGCCGAGCACCCCGGCCCCGCACCCGCAACCTCGCCGTGACGACGGCCCACGTGGGGTTCGCGGCGGCCCCCACCGCGCCGGGTCATCGGAAGATCAGCGGCATCTCGACGATGGCGGGCTTGCCCGGCGCCGGAAACGGCAGCTGGCGGGCGACCACCGCGAGGCAGCTCGCGAGCTTTGGAGAATCGCTGTCGCTCCGGACCGACGTGACCTTGCCGCTCGCGTCGATCTCGAGGTGGAGGTGTATCTTGGTCGAGATCAGCACCGGATCGGTCCTTTGCGCTCGCGCCCAGCAGCTCAGGAACGCCGGCTGGCCGACCCCGACCGCCTTGACGACCACCTCCTCCGGCAACGTGATCATCATGGACGGCGGCGTGCGCGGAGGTGCGCTCGACACCCGACCCACGGGCGGCTCCTGCTTCGCGTTGGCCGCGGACGGCACGGCCCGACCTCTGTCTTGCGGTGGCTCCATGAAGCTACACCGGCACGGCAAGATCAGGCCGAAGAGGGGGAGCACGGTGAGCCGTGCCCATACCTCCGCGCCAAACAACATCTTCGAAGTTTCACATGGATCCCTCGAAGGCGCATGCGCACCTCGAGCACCAGCGCTATGCACGCTCCTAACGCTCGACGATCGCAGCCGTCCGCGAATGCGTGATGCTGCCAACAGCGGCCGGCACAGGTGAAAACTCCCGGTTCGCACGCTCGGCAAATCACGCGTATCTCCCACATCTTGAGCACCTCCGGAGAGCGCCGCTCACGACCGGGCAGCGGAGGGTATCGGTTGCCTCGACGAAGGTTGGCACGCTAGGGTGCACGTTGCGATGGCCCCGCACGTCCTGGTCGCCGACGATGACGCATGGATCTTGCGCATGGTCTCGACCGTGCTCGAGAAGCGGGGCTACAGCGTCGAGACCGCGAGCGACGGCGAGGATGCGCTGCAACGCGCCCTGGCCCGCACGCCGGATCTGCTGATCACCGACGTCATGATGCCGCGGATGGACGGCTGGGCGCTGGTGCGGCAGCTGCGCGCGCACAGCGATCTGGCCCTCCTCCCGGTGATCTTCCTGACCGCGCTGTCCTCCGAGGATGAGCGAATCCGGGGCTTCCGGCTCGGGGCCGACGACTACGTCACCAAGCCGTTCCGGTTCGAGGAGCTCGACCTCCGGGTCGCCAAGACGCTGCGCCGCACCCAGGCGATGGTGGCGGAGACCCGCGAGCACCTCGGTGGCTCCGGGCTGCGCGGCGATCTCTCGCAGGTCGGCCTGTCGTCGCTCCTGATCTTGATCGAGCTCGAGCGCAAGACAGGGCTCTTGCAGCTGCGCGCCCCGAACGGTCCATCGGCGCAGATCCTCGTGCGCGACGGCAAGGTCGTCCACGCCCGGCTCGACGACGCCGAGGAGCCGGTCGACGCCGAGTGCGTCTACTACCTCCTGACCTGGAACGCCGGCGAGTTCGAGTTCGTGATGTGCCTCATCGAAGGCTCCGATCGGGTCAACGTCTCCACGACGCACCTCCTGATGGAGGGTGCGCGGCTGATGGACGAGGCGCGCGAGCCGTCGGCGCACCAGGCGGTCGCGAAGATCCCGCCGATCATGGCCCACAGGGACCCCACCGACCCGTCGAACGACGAGTCCCTGTAGCGCGATCGGTTACTTGCCGTCGAGCGCGCGGTCTTCGCGGCCCGCGCGCTTCTTGGCCTGCTCGATGCCCAGATCGGTGAGCTTCTTGCGCAGCGTGTTGCGGTTGAGCCCGAGGATCTCGGCGGCCTTGAGCTGGTTGCCACCGGTGTGGGCGAGCACGAGGTCGAACAGCGGCCGCTCGACCCGCGCGAGGACCTTGTCGTAGAGGTCGTGGACCGGATAGCCGTCGATCCGCGCGAGCAGGCCGGCGAGCTTGGCCTTCACCATGTCCTCGAACGCGAGATCCTCGAGCGGCACGCGCTCGGCGACGACCGGCAGCACCTCGTCGACGTCGCCGGCCTCGAGCTTTGCGCGGGTCGCGCGAACCACGAGCCGCCGCGCGATCGACTTGAGCTCGGCGACGTTGCCCGGCCATGGATACGCGGTCAGCCGCGCGAAGGCCCGGCTCGAGATCGTCGGCTTGGCGCGGCCGATCTCGGCGGCGTAGTGCTTGATCCAGCGCTCGAACAGCTCCGGCAGATCCTCGCTGCGATCGCGCAGCGGCGGGACCTCGATCCGGCGCTCCGCGAACAGCTGATAGAGCTCGGGCGAGACGATCTCCGCGTCGACGGCGCGATCGAGATCGAGATCCGCGGTGGCGACCACCTGGACGTCGAACACCTCGGCACCCTCGCGCTCGCCGCGACGATCGCGGATCGCGCGCTTGAGCGTGCGCTGCGAGCTCGCGGACAGATCGCCGACGTCCTTGACCAGGAGCGTGCCGCCGCTCGCCGCCCGCAGCGCCCGCCGCGCGCGCTCGCAGGCGTCGCCGTCACGGCCGCTGGCGCTCGGGCTCGGGCTCGTCGGCGCATCCTCGAACGTCGGACGCACCGCGACGAACCGACTCGTGCAGCGTGGACCCCGGCGGTGCAGCACCCGCGCGACGAGCTCGCGGCCGGTGCCGTGCTCGCCGCAGATGAGCACCGGCGCGTCGCCATCGGCATACTGCTCGACGGCCATGATGACCGCGCGCATCGCCGGGCTCGCCGCGACCAGGAAATCGTCTGCGTTCAGCGAGGGCCTCAGCACCTACGCCGCCTCATCCCCGACAAACGCACCATCCATCTCGCCACGTTCCGCCTCCGGCGACAGCCCGAGCCGACGCTGTCGCTCGATCAGCTGCGCGAAGTAATCCTCGACCAGAACGCGCGCCGCCGCAATATCGGGAGCCTCCCACACGCGCAGGCGAAGTGAGTTACAGCCATACAGTCCACGTGCATACCAGGCACACGACTTGCGCACCTCGTGAAGCATGCGCGGCCCGTGCTTCAGCGTCTCGATCAGGTCGACGTGGCGGCGGAACACCGCGAGGCGCTCGGGAAGGCCCGGTGGACCAGGGTCCGGGCGACCCGCCGTGACGTCACGCAGCCGCGCGAACAGCCACGGATTGCCGAGCGCGCCGCGGCCGATCATCACGGCGTCACAGCCGGTGTATTCCCGCAAGCGCAGGTAGCCTTCGACATCGATGACATCGCCGTTGCCGACCAGCGGGATGTGCGCCGGCAGCGCCTCGCGCACGAGCTTGATGATGTCCGGACAGCTCTTGCCCGAGAACCCTTGGGTCCGGGTCCGACCGTGCACGGTGATCATCTTCGCGCCGGCCTCCACCATCGCGCAGGCGAACTCCGGAGCGTTGCGATGATCCTGGCTCCACCCGGCGCGATGCTTGACGGTGACCGGCACCCCGGGAGGCACCGCGGCTACGACAGTGCGCACCAGCTCCTGTGCGATCGCGGGCTCTCGCATCAGCGCCGAGCCGCACTCACCCGCAACGACGCGCTTCGCCGGGCAACCCATGTTGATGTCGACGAGCGTCGCGCCGATCGTGACCGCCATTCGTGCGGCGGCGTCCATCGCGGCGGGTTCACGCCCGAAGATCTGGACGCCGAAACGGCGGCCATCGAGCGAGGCCGTGAGCTTGCCGCACGTCCTGGGATCGCCGGCCGCGAGCGCGTGGGCCGACAAGAACTCGGTGATCGTGAGGCCGACGCCAAACTCCTCGCACACGGTTCGAAACGGCAGATCCGTGACGGCTGCCATCGGCGCGAGCAGCACCGGGACGTCGACGACGAGATCACCGATACGCATCACCGGCACCTATACAGGATCAGAGTTGCCATGAAAACCCCGAACGTCGAGACCAAGCTGCAGCTGAAGCCGTCACAGGTCGTCACGGTCGCCCCAGATCATCACAGATCTTCCGGTGCGTTGACGTTGTGCAGCGCACGTCGCTGCGCATCGATCACACGAACCCGGGGCTCATCGATCCACCGACCCCGCACATCTTCATCGGTCAAAACCGAGGACGCTTTCAAGCGTCTTTTCGCAATTCTCTCTGTCACGGTCGGGCGCCAAACCGCAACGCGCATCGCCGTACACAACGGCTCCGGAAGCCTCCGATCCGGAGGCCCACTGCATCCGGTTCAGCGTCGACGCGCGACAGCACGAGGTCGATGAACGCACGCTCCACGTAGGGCATGTCTCCTGCAATGCAATGACGAGCAGCCAGGGCGTGGACGCCGCCGCGAGGCTCCACGCCTGCGAGGGCCCTCACATCCCGGCCGCTCAGGGCTTCAGCAAGGCTTCCACGTCTTCCTCCGCCGGCGTCGTCGTGATCTCCGGCCCGCCCGGCGCAAGATAGACCGAGACCTCCGCGCGCACCCCGAACTGGCCGGGGAAGTACAGGCCCGGCCCGATGGTGAAGCCGGTCCCCGGCGTGAGGATCCGCGTGTCCTTGACCTCGAAGTCGTCGAGGTCGGCGCCGCCACCTTGCAGATCGTTATCGATCGAGTGCCCGGTGCGGTGCAGGACGCGATCGGAAAACCCAGCCTTCTTGACGAAGGCGCGCGTGACGTCGTCAACCTCGGCGCCGGTGACCGGGCGATGCTTGCGCGCGCGATCGCCGATCAGCGCCATCGCCTGGTCGCGCGCGAGGCTCGCGGTCTCGAACGCCTTCGCGATCGGCTCGGGGACCGTGGCGTCGGCGATGGCGCACCAGGTCTCCGCGGCGTAGATGCCCTCGGGCTTGTCGAGCTTCGCGGCGAGCGAGATCACGATGAGATCGCCGCGCTTGATGGTCGCGGTCTTGTCGGCCGAGGGCACGTAGTAGGGGTCGGCGGTGTTGGCGCCGGCGGCGACCACCGGCGGCGGCCCCACGAGCCCGCGCATCGCCATCCCCTTCACGATCCGCTGCTGGACGTCGTACTCGGTCACCGGCGCGACGCGCTGCAGCTCCTTGACGACGAAGGCGAGCGCCTCCTTGCGCAGCTCGACGAGGTGGTGGACGGCGACGTAGTGCGCGGTGCGACCGGCGTCGCCCCAGATCGCCTTGGTGAACTGCACGAGCGTGTCGGACGACTTGACCTGGACACCCGCGGCGCGGATCACCTCGAGCGTCCCGGCATCGACGCGCGACACGCTCGGCACCGCCGCCTTCGCCGAGTACTCGACGGCCACCGACTTGACGCCCTTCAGCACCGCGCGCAGTTGCTTGTCGAGATCGCGGTAGCCCTGGTAGGTCAGCTTGGTGCCCGCGAGGTGATCGAAGCTACGCTGCTCCGCCGTGTGAACGAGCGCGATGGGATTGCCGCGCGCCGGGATCATGTAAAACCACGGCCGCGTCGGGTGGCCCTCCGGCGCGACGAGCCGGACCGCGATCGGGTTCTCGCCATCGCGATCGAACAGGAGCCAGCCGTCGAGCCGCTGGACCGCGAGGAGCCCCTGCACCGCCGTGATGTCGGCCAGCCCGACGCGGCGCGGGATCGGCGAAGACGTTTCGCTCGGGGGGGACGGCGACGCCGGGGAGGCGTATGGATCGACCGGCGCATTGCCGCCCGGCACTCCCGCCGGCGGCGCAGGTCCCGCGGGCGGCGACGCTGGCTTGACCGGCCCCCCCGCAGCCGGCGAGGCGCTGGCTCCAGGCGGCGTGTCATACGGATCGGCGGCGAGATCGGCGGCTGGATCGACGTACGGAGAGCGCGGATCCACGGTGGCAGGCACCCGTCGCTGGATGGGCCCCACCGGGACCGGTGAGGTCATGGCTCCCGGCGGCACGGGATACGGATCCTCGGCGAGATCGGCGGCTGGATCGACGTACGGAGAGCGCGGGTCCACGGTGGCCGGTGCACGCCGGCCGGCGGGCCCCGCATACAGCACCGCGGCCCTACCGTGAACAGGATCTACCGGCTGGGCGGGCGCTACCTGGGACCACGCGATGCCTGAACCGATGACGACGCCGATGACGAAGCGCTTCATGGGGGATCCGTTCGTCGGTGGTGGACGTGCCCGAGCCAGGCGACCAGCCCTTCATGAATAGCACCGTTTCACGCGCCGGCCGCCCGATCACAGCCCGATCACAGATCAAGGCGCATCGCAACCTGCTGGGCCCCGGCCGGCTGCGTGAAGGTCTCGCTGGCCGCGACCTGCTTGGACAGGGTCGACCGATCGACGACGCGGAACCCGAACTTCGCCGCGAAGAAGTCGCTCGCGGTATCGGTCAGGAGGTAGATCCGCCGGACGCCTCGCCAGCGCGCCTGGCTGACCGCCATGTCGGCGAGCATCCAGCCGTAGCCCGCGCCGCGAAACTTGGAGTCGACGACGAGCGCGCGCAGGATCGCATCGTCGCCGAGCACCTCGAGCGAGACGCACCCGACGGTGCCGTCCTCGTTGCGCAGCACGAAGAAGCTGCCGTGCTGCTCGTCGCGCGCGGGCTCCTCGAGCGAGGTCACCGTCAGCATGCGGCGCACCGCCGCCATGTCCTCGCGGTGGGCGGGCCGCATCGAGTCGCCGATCGCGTCGAGCAGCTTGTCATGCAAGCCGTCGAAGCTGCCCGATGACAGGACGCACACCACGTCGCCGGGCGCCGTGTTCTGCGCGAGCTGCTTGACCATCGTGTCGACGTCGGGCGTGTACGACGCCTTGGTGCCGCTGCGGTGCAGATCGAGCGCGAGCCGCTCGGGATCGAACCGCTCGGCGGCCGGGATCTTGGACGGATCGTACAGCTTGCCGACCATCACCTCGTCGGCGTGGGCGAACGCCTCGGCGAACTCGGCCTGGAACGTCTTGCGCCGGCTCGTCGCCGAGCGCGGCTCGTAGACCGCGATCAGCCGCCGCTTGTGGTAGCGCTTGCGCAGCGCCTTCAGGGTCTCGCGCACCGCCGTCGGGTGGTGCGCGTAGTCGTCGAGCACGGTCACGCCGCCGGCGATGCCGCGCAGCTCCTGGCGCCGGCGCACGCCCGCGAAGCTCGCGACGCCGCGCTGGAGGTCGGAGGGGGACACGCCGCGGGAGCGGGCGATCGCGATCGCCGCGACGCAGTTCGCGACGTTGTGCCGCCCGACCAGCAGCGACTCGAAGTGCTCGACGCGCTCGCCGCGGCCGGACACCCGATGAAACACGTCGAACGCGACCCGGCCGCTCTTGCCGACCTCGCAGTTCTGAGCCCACCACGCGACGTCGGGCGGCGGCTCGTTGCCATCGTCGATCACCGCGTATTGCTCGACCCGACAGGTCGCGTGGCGGGCGACCGCGAGGGCCTCGGGCGAATCGGCGCACACGACGAGCAGGCCCGTGCTCGGGATGGCCGCCGCCAGCTTCTTGAACACGTCGCGCACCGCGTCGAACGACGGGAAGATGTCGACGTGGTCGAGCTCGACCGAGGTCAGGACCGCCGTCTGGGGGTGGTAATGGAGGAACTTCGGCCCCTTGTCGAAGAACGCGGTGTCGTACTCGTCGCCCTCGATCACGAACTCGGCGCCATGGCCGCGCCGGTAGCCGTGACCGAGCGTCACCGGGACGCCGCCGACGAGCAGCGACGGATCGTGCCCGGCCTCCATCAGGATGTGGGCCACCAGCGACGTCGTCGTGGTCTTGCCGTGGGTACCGCAGACGACGATCGCGTGCTTGTCCTCGAGCATCTCGCCGATCACCGCCGGGAACGACGTCAGCTTGATCCCCCGGGCCAGCGCGGCCTGGACCTCGATGTGGTCCTTGCCATGGACGTTGCCCACCACGACGAGATCGGGCTGCCACGTGAGGTTGTCCTCGCTGTAGGGCATCATCAGCGAAATTCCGAGCTCGGCCAGCTGCTCGCTCATCGGCGGATACACCACGCCGTCCGACCCACGAACCTCGTGCCCGGCCCCCACGAGCAGCCCGGCGACGGCCCCCATGCCCGTGCCGCCGATACCGATCAGATGAACCTTCACAACGGCGCGAAGCTACCCATCCGGGTCCATCGGGTAAAGCGTTTCCGACGTAGTTTGGGCTGCTCGGCACCATTTCCACGCGCCGTCGTGAGTCGCGACTTCCCGGGGCGAGCCGGGCGCCGGCCCTGCCCGACGACGGGCCAGACATGCTCGAGCGTCGCGGAGCTGATCGGGCGGCCATCGTCGCGCACGACGAGCTTCTTGCCGCAGTGGGAGGCACTTGCCGACCCACACGAGCTGGCCGTCGAGCGTG
>Ga0308175_100000130_pt1 | contig 56784 bp, 28 predicted proteins | sample PhyCR1_3_FD_203893 | JGI IMG/M metagenome (GOLD analysis project Ga0308175, IMG submission 203893) | Soil microbial communities from UC Gill Tract Community Farm, Albany, California, United States - DLSLS.C.R1 | ecosystem: Environmental > Terrestrial > Soil > Agricultural land | place: USA...
CATCTGTCGAACTTCGCGCGCACGTCCTCGTTGCACTCGATCACGGTGTACGACTTGACCCCGCGCGCCTGGATGTACGACGCCGAGATCCCCATCCCGAACCCGAGCTCCAGCACGTCACCGTGGGTCTCGGTGACGACCTCGCTCATCGCTTCCATGTAGGGCCGCTCCCACTCCTGCATGACCTGCTGGCCATCGATGATCAGCTGGGCATCATCGTACCGCGCCTGGCTCTTCGCCCACTCGTCGGTGATCGCCGCGCGCTTGCCGCCATCCACGAACCGCTTTGACACCGCATCGAGGTGAACCAGATCGTCCGCGATCTCCTCGAGCGCCCGCACCACCGTCCAGTTGCGCTGGGCTGGATCGGCAGGGCGCAGGAAGCTGTCGTCGCTCAAGCTTGCGGTAACTTCGAGCCCGTGATCCCGGCGCTTGCTCGCTCGCGTGAACGGCATGCGCTGGGAGTAGCACAGCCAGGACGGCCAGGCGCTGCCGCCGGCGGTCAACGCGGCAGGCAGCCGCTGATCGTCCGGGCCAGCGTCTCGATCCAGCGCGGCGCCAGCAGCGTGAAGTGAGTGCCGGCCACCTCGTGGCGCTCGATGCTCGGCGCGAGGTCATCCCAGCCGAGCGTGGCCGGCTTGGGGTGCGTCGGGTGAGCGTCGGCCGATTCGAACAGGTGCAGCTTCACCGGCACCGGTCGCTGCACGTGGTGAAACAACGCCCGGACGAGGCCCATGTAGATCTGCAGCCGGCGCTCGACCTCGGCTTCGTCGCCGAAATCGTCAGCCGCACCGAGGGTGCGCAGCGCGGCCAGCAGGTCGCCTGGCGTGGTGGACGCCGGCGGCGGCACGGGCACAGCCTCGCGAGTCAGCGCCTGCTGATGGACGAAGGTCCGCGCCAGGGTGTCGCGATCGGTCGGTCGCGCGCGCATCTCGGGCTGCGGAGCGCGGCTGTCGAGCACGCCGAGGAAGCTCACCACACCACCTCGGGCGACGATGATCCGGCTGAGCTCGGCGGCGATGACACCGCCGATCGACCATCCGAGCAACAGCTGCGGCAGCCGGAGGTCGAGCTCGTCGGCGTAGCGGTTCGCCAGCTCGGCCAGACGATAACCGGGTTCCGCGTCGCCCGCTGGGTCTGGCGCGCTGATTCCGAGCACGGGGCCGCGCCAGTCGAGCGCACCGGCGAGGAGATGGTAGGCATCTGCGCGACCACTGACGGGATGTACGCACACGATGGGAGCGACGCGATCGTCGCCGTCGCGAAGCGTCGTCAGCGGCATCGCGCGCGAGCTTAACATGCGACCGGATCGACCGTGCGTGGCGACGTGCGGGACACAGCTGATACCCTCCTGTGCAGAGGTCGCCATGGCTGTTCGTGTGCTCGATACGACGATCCGTGATGGTAGCTATGAAGTTTCTCACCAGTTTACCGAGGAGGACGTCGCGCTCGTGGTGAGCACGCTCGAAGCAGCCGGCGTCGGCTTGATCGAGATCGGGCATGGCTGGGGGTTCGCGAGTCACAAGTTCGCGAAGGCAACCGGACCCAAGGAGCGCGCCGTCACCAGTGATCAAGCGCACATGACAATCGGCCGCGCGATCGCTCGCCGCGCCAAGCTGGGTGTCCTGTTGGTTGCTGGCGACATCTTCTGTCCCGTCGAGTGTCTCGACGAGATCGCGGCCGGCGGGATGGATTTCGTGCGACTTGCCTTCATGCCGAGCGACGTCACGGTCGCCAACATGCGTTATGTCGAGCGCGCTCATGAGCTCGGCCTCATCGTGTCGATCAACTGCACGCAGTCCTACATCCTGCCGCCGCGCGAGATCGGCCGGCTGGCGGCGATGACCCGCAGCGCCGGTGCGGATTGGTGGTACGTGGTCGACTCCGCCGGTGGGATGCAGCCCGCCGAGATCCGACAATATGTCCGCGCCGTGCTGGATGCGTCGGACATCGAGGTGGGTCTGCACGCGCATAACAACCTCGGCATGGCGGTGGCCAACAGCCTGGCCGCCGTCGAAGAGGGAGCGACGCTCGTCGATTGCACGCTCAACGGGCTCGGACGTGCCACCGGCAACGCGCCCACCGAGCAGCTGATCCTCGCGCTCCAGGGCCTGGGCCACGAGCGGGACGTCGACGTCGAGCCGATCGCGCGGCTGTCGTCGATGTACCGCGCGCTGTTCGAGGGCAAGGGCAATAACCCGATGCACGTGGTCTCGGGGGCGTCGATGCTGCACTCGCGCAACCTGCCGGCGGTCACCGCCCAGGCCGAGCAGCGCGGGCTGTCGCTGGCCGACTACATGGTCCGGGTTGGACGGGAAGCACGCCAGGAGAACTGCCTCGATCAGTTCGAGTTTCCGGCCGCGGTGTTCGATCGGGCGGCCGAACACTGCAAGCGCCCCAGCTCCGGTGAACCAAGTGAGACACTGGTGCGCACGATCGCCGGACGGCTCGTCTCGCACAACGCGGGCGGGATCGAAGGGCTGTGCGAGGATCTCGTGGTCCGGTCAGCCCGCCATCATGTGCCCAGCGTTCTCCACCTGGTGCCCGGCGACGTGTTCCCGTTCGAGGGCGCGCTGCCCTGGCAATCCGGTGCCGTGGTCGGCGCGACGGCGGCCTGGTCGAGCGCGGTCGCGCTGGCGCCGGACCGGCGACCGAGCTACCTGCTCGTCGATAGCGCCCTCGCCGGACAGCCGGGCCTGCCGGCGTACCAGCAGCGCTCCTTCACCTGCGGCTGGGACGATCTATGGAACGATGCGATCCGCGCGGCGGTGGCCGCGGCGTCGGCGTCGGGACCGGCGCGAGTCTGGTCACCGGTCGGTGACGATCCACGCCTGGGTCGGATCGCCGCCCGACTCGCCGCGAGCGGGTTCGCGCCGTCCGACGATCGCGGCGCGGAGGGCCGAGCGATCGTCGTGGCGAGCAGCACCGGCGCGGCGCGCTGGACAGGTCAGCTGCGCGCGGGGGATATCGTGATCGTCGTCGATCGCGGCGCGCAGGCGCGCAGCGCGGTCGATGCGATCCGCCAGGCAGGCGCGCAGGCGCTCACGCCGCCGATCGGTGACGTCATCGCGGCGCGGGTTCACGAGCTCATCACGCTGTCGGCGCAGCTCGCGCCCCTGCTCGCCGCACCGGACCGGGTGGCGCCGTGGGTCGGGCCCCTGGTCGCTCCCGGTCGAGACCAGGCGGTGGTGGACGTCGGCCTGTCCACCATCATCGAGGCTGGTCCGCACGCGCCTGCCGAGCTGGCCGGTCAGGTCGCCCGCGCCCGCGCCCGCATGCTGATGAGCGGCACGGGACGTCCCTGAGCTGCCTGGAGCTCGCCGGACCCCGCGAACGTCGGCCACGCCAGGTGGTCTGGCCGTCGCCGTGGCGGCTCACGGGAGGCGATCCAGCACGCGGTCGAGCGCCGCGCCGAGCTCTCGGACATGCGGCTCGTTGATCAGCGAGAAGTGATTGCCCGGGACCTCGATCGTCTCGATGGCCAAGGCGGATGGCTCGAGGAACTCGGACCAGTCGGCGCGCGCGGGGCCGAACTCGGGGTGGCCGTCGCGGGCCGAGAACACGATGAGCCGGCCGGCGTAGCGACGCGCGGGGCGCCAGGCGGCGAAGCCCCGCAGGGTGGCGGCAAACACGGCCATGTGGGCTCGCAGCCGCGCGAGATCCATGTCGGGTGCGAACGACGGCACGCGGCGCAACTCGCCCAGCGCGGCCTGCTCGAGCTCGCCGGGGGGCAGCGCGACGAACCGGGACCTGTCGAGCCCCAGATCGATCCCGAAGCAGCGGGCGAAGTTGTTCACGTACATGAACGTGACGAGCGCGGCGGTGAGCTCGCCGAACTTCGCCTTGATGCCGTCGGCCAGGTAGGTCGTCGGCGCGGTGGTGTCGATCATCACCAGCCGGGGGACGTCATGGCCAAGCTCGGCCATCTGGAGCGCCATCTCGAACGCGACCGCGCCGCCGATCGACCAGCCGCCGAGCAGGTACGGGCCGCGAGGGCGGCTGGCCACGAGCTCGCGCACGAAGTGGGCCGCGAGATCCTCGATGCGCGCGGGTGGCGCGGCGACGCCATCGAGGCCGGGCGCGTGAAACGCGTGGATCGGCCGGTCGGCCGACAGCCGGCGCAAGAGCGGGAGGTACGCCAGCGCGCTGCCCGACACCGGCGGGGCCAGGAACAGCGGCTGCGCCGTGCCGGTGACACGCAGCGGAAGGGGCGAGGCCAACGCGACGTGCGCGCCGCGCGAGGCGACCGTCTCCGCCAGCGTGGTCACCGTGCGGCGCTCCGCCAGCAGCGACAGCGGCAGGTCGGCGTCGAGCTCGTCGCGTACGCGCGACAGCATGCGGATCGCCAGCAGCGAGTGGCCGCCGAGCGCGAAGAAGTCGTCGTCGGGGCCGATCGCGCCGACCCCGAGCACGTCCTGCCAGATCTCGGTCAGGCGGAACTCGAGCTCGCTGCGGGGCGCGCCGGCCGAGCCTTGCCGGATCGGCGCGGGCAGCCGGGCGCGGTCGATCTTGCCGGCCGGGCCGCGCGGCCAGTCGCCCAGGACCACGAGGTCCGTGGGGCGCGCGAACGCCAGGAGCCCCGCCTCCGCGGCCGCGCGCACCACCCGGCGATCGAGGTCGGGATCGCCGACCAGGTAGCCGATCAGCCGCACGTCGCCCGGTCGATCGTCGCGGGCCTCGCGCGCGACCACCAGGGCGTCGCGCACCCCCGGCACCGCGCGCAGGACCGCCTCGACCTCGCCGAGCTCGACGCGATGTCCGCGCAGCTTGACCTGGTGATCGGCGCGGCCGAGGAACTCGAGGCTGCCGTCACCGCGGCGGCGCGCCAGGTCGCCCGTTCGGTACCTACGCGCGCCGGGCACGCGCGCCACGGGATCGGGGACGAACCGCTCCGCGGTCAGGTCGGGGCGGCCGAGGTAGCCGCGCGCCACGCCTTCGCCCCCGACGAAGATCTCGCCGGGCTGGTCGCCGGAAGCCGGCCGCAGCGCGGCGTCGAGCAGGTGAACGGTCGCGCCGCGCAGCGGCTCGCCGAGGCCAGGCGATCGCCCGGTGGGATCGACCTCGCAGGCGCCCATGGTGGCGCACACGGTGACCTCGGTCGGGCCGTAGGCGTTGATGAAGCGCCGGCCGGGTGCCCAGCGGGCGACCAGGTCCGCCGAGCACGCCTCGCCGGCCGAGACGATCGTGCGAAGGGTCGGGAACTCGCCCGGATCGAGCAGGGCGAGGCTCGACGGAGGCAGGGTGGCGACGGTGACGCCGTGCCGGCGCACCAGCTGGGCCAGCCGGCGGCCCGGCACGAGCTCGTCGCGCGGCGCCAGGCACAGCCCCGCGCCGGCGGCCAGCGCCGTGAACACCTCCGAGACCGAGGCGTCGAAGCTCTGCGGCGCGAACTGGAGCACGACGCTGGCGGGGTCGATCGCGAAGGTCTCGATCTGCGCGGTCACCAGGTTCGCGAGGCCGCGGTGCGGGACCATGACGCCCTTGGGGCGGCCGGTCGAACCGGAGGTGAAGATGACGTAGGCGAGGGCGTCGGCCGCGATCTCCGGCGTGGCCTCGGGGTCCGGCGTCGCCGCGATCGCCGGCCACGCGCGATCGAGCTCGACGATCGATCCCCCTCCTGGCCCTGCCGCCCGCGCCGGTAACCGGCCGGCCGACGATGACGTGGTGAGGACGATCGGCGCGCCGCGCGCGCTGATCTGCGCGAGCATGTCGGCGAGGCGCGCGGCCGGATACGTCGGATCGAGCGGCACGTAGGCCGCACCCGCGCGCAGGACCGCCAGCATGGCGATGGGTGCCCACGGCGACGGCTCGACGGCGACGCCCACCAGCTGCTCGCGGCGGACGCCGCTCGCGAGGAGGTGAGCCGCGAGCGACCGCGACCGCGCGGCCAGCTCGCGGTAGGACAGCCGCTCGTCGCCGCAGATGACCGCGGTGCGGTCCGGGCCGCGCGCGGTCGCGGCATCGATCAGCGAGAGGATGAGCGGCGTCATCGCGGCGCCTCGGCGAGCACCGCGGCGGCCTCGCGCTCGACGCTGGTGCCGCGGAAGAACTCGGAGTTATTGCGCCCGTGCAGCCGGACCGCGTTGTCGAAGGTGAACGCACGGAAGCCGTCGGGGCTGACCCGTCCGTCCTCGACGAGCTCGTGCGCCTCCGCCAGGACCGCACGCAGGTCGGTCACGTCCCAGTGCCCGATGTCGGAGCCGAACACCACCTGCAGGCGAGCGGCCATCGGCAGGCTGCGCCCGTCGAGCGCCCAGCCCACGCTCGGATCTTCGGCCTCGCAGCCGAAGAAGAAGTTTCCGACGAAGTGATCCCGGATGTCCTCCTTGCGCTCGATCGCACACCGCGCGAACTCGTCGAGCAGCGTCGGGTCACGCGGATCCCAGCCGGCCTCCGGGACCCACCCGGACAGCAGGAACAAGCCCCGGCACGACTCCTCGAGCGGACGATCGAGCAGGCGCGCGTAGCGCTCGCCGCCGTGCTCGCGCAGGGCACGCACCAGGCGATCGCGATCGAGCCGGCGGGGATCGTAGGCCTCGATGGCCCGGAGGCTGCGCTTCTCCCAGTGCCCGATCAGATCGGCGTACAGCGAGCACGCCCAGCTCGCGCCGCCCTCGAGCAAGGCGACCTGGAGCGCGGGAAACCGAAACGTCACGCCGGCGAGGAACAGCGACTTGCACAGCGCTTCTCCCGCGGCGCCGAACATGCCGAGGTGGTTGTGCACGTAGCTCGAGACCGAGGTGCGCGTCCCCCACAGCCCCGCCATGTGCGCCGTCGGAGAGACGCCCAGCTCCACGCAGCGCGCCCAGAACGGATCATAGTCGAGCTCGCTGTCGACCCCGAAGGTGTCGAGCCAGGTCATCACGCGCAAGAGGCCGGGCGAGACCTGATCGCGCAGCCCGGCGAGCGCCTGGATCGGCCTCGGCACGGCGCAGTCGATCACGATCGCCTTGAGGCCGAGCTCACCGACCGCGTGATCGAGCTCGGCGATCGCCTGCTCGGGGGTGGTCATCGGGATCATCGCCGCGGGGGTCAGCCGGTCGGCGTGGTCCCGGAAGCCATCGGCGTAGAAGTGGTTGATCGCGCGACACACCGCCGAACGCAGCTCGGGCGCGGCGAACCGGACGTACGGGACGCCGAGCGTCGGGTACACGATGGCGTAGTCGATCCCCAGCTCATCCATGTTGCGGCGAAATAGCCCCGGCACCATGCACGCGGCGATATCGTCGGGCCGGGTGGTCTGCAGGCCCCACGGCGGCCGCACCGCGCGCGCCACGCGCCGCTCCGACGGTGTCAGCTCGTACCAGCCGAAGAAGTTGCGCAGCGCGTCCTGCGCGCGCGCCGTGAACTGACCGCCGCCGACCTCGCGCAGGTACTCGAGCAGCAGCGGCTCGAACTCGAGCTGGTGGCCGTCCGCGTCGATGACCGGGTGCGAAAGGCTCGCCCGGATGTCCCGGGACCGGCGCTCGTCGTGCACGGTCACGGCGTCCCCCCCGCGGGGCCGGCGAGCGTCGCCGCCACGAGGCCCGAGTCGCGCGCGTTGATCAGCAGCGACGGGCTGGTCCGGAAGTACACGCCGCCCAGCTCGCCGTCGAAGTTCGACAGGCCCAGCGAGACCCACTCGCCGCCGGCGGTCTTCACCGGCGCGCGGAACTCCTGCACGACCCAGCTCGGGTCGTCCCAGATCTCGGCGAGCTTGACGCGCCAGGCGTCGGGCTCGGCCAGGCGTCCGAGCAGCACGCCGTGGGACGCGCCGTACTGGCACGGCTTGACCAGGTAGTCCCCGCGGTGGCTGGTGACCTCCCGGGCGGTGATGAGGCCGTCGGATCGATCGCGCGCGCTGTAGGTCCGCGCCACGTGCTCGGCGAGGAACGCGCGATCTTCCTCGGGCACGGGGCGATCGCGGCGATGGATCCAGCTCAGCAGCGACTTGGGCAGCGCGAGGTAGGCGCGGCCGGGGCTGATGTTGACGACCCGCCCCGTGCGCAGGTGGTCGAGGAACCGCCGGTCGGCGAGCAGCTCGGCGGCCTGCGCCGGGGTCCGGCCGAAGTCGGGCATCTTGGTCGGGAACCGGGTCTCCTGGTACCGGGCGCACTGATACGCCATGTAGAACAAGAAGTCGGCCCACAGCACGTCGATGCGGGTGCCGCGGATCCGGATCTCCCGGTCGGTCACCTCGAGGTGCTCCGGGCCGCCGAACACGTAGTCGCAGCCGGCGCGCTGGAACGCCGCGCGGTACAGGAGGTGGCCGGCGCGGTACCAGCCAGACGGGGTGAGCGCGCCGATGACCTGTCGTGCCGGTGGATCGGCCAGGCGTCTGCGGGTGAATCGCAGGATGCCCTTGACGATCATGTCGCGAGACAGCTCGTCGAGCATGCGGGCGTCGTCGGCGAAGCCGCCCCGGGCGAGCTCGCGGATCAGGTAGAACAAGCCGCGCATGTGCACCAGGCACACGCCGACCGAGTTGATCTCGATCACCCGGATGCCGCCATCGGCTTCGAGCACGGCGTCGAGCCGGGACAGCGGGGTGGTGACCGGATGGCCGGCGTCGATCTCGAGCAGCGGATCGAGGATCGGGTTGACGAGGTGCTCGGCGCGGAGGTCCGGGCGCTCGTAGTACGCGGCCGCCACGCCGGCATAGAACCGGTTGAAGCGCGCGACGACCTCGGCCGAGCGCTCGCGAAGGCGCCCCGATACGATCTGGGGCGTGGCGACCTCGATCAGGTTGCCTTCGGAGCGGAGGAACACCCGCTGGTGCATCCGGCGGCGTAGCTGGTCCCAGCGATCCGGATCGGCGGCCAGGCCGGGCAAGGGATGAACATCCGTCAGTCCGAGATCGATCGCGACCATTTCCGCGAAAAGTATATATGCCGGCTCGTGCCGCCACGTCCCGTCTATCGGCGAAACACGAACTCCAGCGGGCGTCCCGAATAGCCGGCGGCCAGGGGATCCAGCCCGAACCAGCGGAAGATCGTGGCGCCGACGTCATCGAGGTTGGGCAACATCGTCGTGTGCGACGCGGTGGCCTTGCCGGTCTCCGGCGAGATCGGCAGCCCGCCCATGGTGCGGTCGGTGTGGCCGTACTGACCCGGCTGGATCCCGCAGCCCATGAAGATGACCGGGTGGTGAGGAAAGTGATCCTTGCCGGCGGCGGAGTTCAGGAAGGGATTTCGTCCGAGCTCGCTCGAGATCACGAACCCGGTCTGGTCGAACAGCGATCGGCCGTCCTTCGTGGCCGTGCGTCGCAGGACCTCGAAGAACACCTTGAGGCCCTCGGCGAACACGAGGCAGCTGCGGCGCTGGCCCGGCAGGTTGTTCTGGTGGGTGTCGAACGCCGCGTGCGGGACCGCGCAGTAGATCGTCCGCGTCAGATCGTTCTGGAGCAGATAGGCGCTGTCCCTCGCGATGTTGCACCACACCGAGGCGGCCTTCTGCGCGAGATCCGCGTTGGTGGTGCTGTCGAGCGCGATCGTCAGGTCCGGCGGGTCGGGTAACGCGATCCCGCGCATCCGGTCGAGCACGTCGCGAATAACCTTCAACGACGTGCAATCCGTTCGCGCAGCGTCGCATGCCGCGAGCTCGCGACCGAGCACCCGCGACGCGAGCTCGCCGTTGCCGTTGGCCAGCTTCGATAACCTGGCCACGAGGGTCTCGCCGGCCGCCTGAAAGTCCTGCATCACGAGTCCCTTCCTGGCCGGAAAGAACGCCGGAAATCCGGCAGGAGAGCCGAGCAGCCAGGCCTCGTTGAGCGGCGTCTCGGACAGGAGATCTCCCAGGTGCCCGGCGAGGCCGACGCCGAGCTCGTGGTGCACGGGATACGAACGGCGCATGTGAACGATGTTGTTGAGTCCGTAGTCATGCGCGACCGTGCCATGATCGATCGCGTTCACGATCGCCATCGCCGGCACCTCGTCGCGCAGCTGCGCGAAGCACGGCCCGATCCGGTGGGTTCCGAGATCGAGGATCTGCGTCGCGTCGTACGGAAGGTCGACCCCCGGATCGACCTGGTCGCGCAGCTTGGGATCGGTCGTCAGGATCGCGTCGAACCCGCCGCGCAGGAACAACTGGACCAGGAACCGCGGGCGGGTGGCCGGCCCGCTCGCCGCCAGCGCGGGCCGGATGCCGATCGCGCCCGCCAGCGCCGCGGCGCCGGAACCGGCGAGGAAGGTGCGGCGGGAGATCGTCATTTCGTGGGCGCGGGCGCGCGGATGAAGTCGCGCGCGATGATCGAATGAACACACTCGTCGACGTTGATCGTCCGGTCCTGCTGGTTCCGCTCGGTGCAACCCGCGATCGCGCCGATCAGCAGGATCGCGTCGGTGGACGGCGTCTCGTAGCTCGGTTGGCTCGCGGCCGACGACAGCCCTTCGTCGAGGCTCCCGGCCAGGGACTCGGAGAAGTGCCAGCGGGACTGGATATCACCGCTGAGCTCCGGGGGCGAGCGCATGAGGCTCGGCAGCTGCCCCAGCGTATAGACGTCGTCGCAGCGCGCCGGCTCATGGCTCGCGAGCTCGCACAGCCCGTGGATCAGCGGCCTTCGCGCTTCGAACGGGAGCCCCGCCGGCGGCGGCATCTGACCGGCGGAGATCCGCTGAAGTGATCGTCGCGCGACCGTCACGTCGGAGACCATGTTGGCCACGCTGGGCAGGCCGGCTTCCCCGGGGTGGCACGCGCCGCACGCCTCCTCGAGGCGCTCGCGCACCGCGGACGCCGGGTCGTGCGCGACGGCGCGAACCGGGGGCGGCGGCCTGGTGCACGCGAGCAGGCCGGACGCGCCGGCGCACGCGAACGCAAAGGCCGTTCGCGCGGTCATCGCCCGAGATACCGGGACACCACGGCATCCTCGAACAGCGTGGCGAAGTCCTGGCCGTTCGAGAACCGTGTTTGCAGGCGGTCCGCCAACTCGGGCGCGTAGTCGAAGCCATCGTAGATGTAGTCGAGGACCTTCTTGACCATGCAGGCAGTGAACTCGGGTTGCGCGGCGATGGTCGCCCCGAGCCAGTGCAGCGTCGCCGGCCCTTCGGCCCGCGGCGCCGACACACCATCGACGTAGAACTGGATCGTCCCCGGGTCCGCGCGGTCCTTGATGTAGTGACCGCCGTATTGCATCAACGTGTAACCGACCATCGTGCGCGACGCGTTCTCCAGGATCTTGTGGCAGTCCTGGCAGCCGGGCGCCGTCGTGAACTCCATCCGGACGGAGTCACGAAACTTGCCGACGGCGGTCGCGCTGCCTCCCATCGCCTTGAGGATCTCGGCCGGCGTGACGTTGCGAGACGCGAGCGGGTGACACAGGAACTGGTCCCAGAGCTCGCGCGCCATGACCCGATAACTGTCCGAGTCGACCATCCAGAACCACGTGCTCACGATCCCCGCGTCGAACGCAGCGGGCCTCGGCCGCAGGCGGGCGTCGATCGACTCCGGCGCCTCCGGGTTCGGATAGCTCCAGCGGCCGGTCTCGATGAACTCGGAACGAGCATAGAAGAAGTCGCCGTACCCCGAGCGCACCGACCCGGGCAGCGTCAGGATCTCGCCGAACGGCAGGTGACCCTCGACGACGTGCTTGACCGTCAGCATCTGTTCATCGCTGAACCCCTTCATGATCGCTCGCTGCACCTCCCCGCTCGGCGCGCAGTTCATCAGGTTCTTGCCGCACTTGCACGGCGACGCCACCCAGGCCGTGTGCGCCTTGTAGAACGTCGAGTCGCACCACACGGTCGAACCGCCGCCCGCCACGTAGCTGGCGAGCTCGGGCTTGTACGCGTCGGCGCAGACGCGAACCTTGGACCCGAGGTTCCACCACGGCGCGACCACGACCTGCTCGCTCGCCGCGCAGGGTTTATCGAGATAATAGAACGCCGGGGTCGTCTCCGACTTCATCAGCGTGAACGGAAGGGGCGGCAACATGCTGGGCGACTCGCCGGGCCCCCGGATCAGCTTCAGCGCGTGGAGCGTCGAGTCGTAGAAGGCATCTTGCTTCATGCGGTCGCGAAGGAAGCCGCGATAGGCCTCGCGAAGCTGATCCTCGGGCAGCCCATCGGGGACCGCGATGTCGCCGTGGGTGCCGAACTTGAGATCGAGCCGCCGCAGGATCTCCTGATCGGAGAGCGGCGCGGCGGGCCGCACGGCGGGCGTGGCTGCGGCGGGCGCCGGGGCGATCGTCGTCGGGCGCGGCGGCTGCGAGCTACAGCTCAAGGCCACCAGCAGCAGCAGAACCCCCCACCAGAGGGAACGTCCGCTCATGAAGCGAGAAGGTACGCCCGCCACCCGAGCGTGTCAACGCACGCACCGAACGCGAGCTCAGCGCGCCGCGGCGCGCCGCACGATCGCAGCGTCGAACAGCCGGCGATACAGCGCGACGAGCAGGCCGAGGCGCAGGTACTGGCTCGCGATCACCGCGGCCGCCACGCTCGCGAGCGGCGCACCGGGCCAGGTGTTCGCGATCACGATCGTGAGCACCGCGCAGCCGATCGAGATCGAATTGCCGAGCTTGTTCGGTGAGACCGCGGTGTACGCGCGCAACAGCGTGGCGCTCATCATGCCGGCCGGTATCATCCAGCGCAGCGCGCGGATCGTCTCGGTCGCCTGCGCCACGACCCTGGCGTTGTCGGTGAAGATCCGGAGCACCGGCCCGGGGAACGTCCCGAGCGCGATCAACCCCGCGCCGAGCACGGCGAGCCAGCCGATCGCGATCCACAGGCAGGCCCGCGCGCGGTCGGGGTTTCCGGCCCCGACGTTCTGGCCGATCATGATGCCGGCCGCGACGCCGAGGCAGCCGATCGCGCTCACCGCCATCGTGAGGATGAACATCGCCAGGCCGTAGCCGGCGACGGCCGCCTTGCCGGCGACCATCATCACGCGGACCAACGCGACCTGCGCGATGAAGTCCATCCCGCGCGCGATCTGGAAGAACAAGCCGACGTGGAGGATCTCGCGCCACAGCCTCAGGTCGAGGCGCCAGTCGCTGCGCTTGGGGGTGCCGAGCCCGAGATCGGCGCGGAACCGATAGACCGCGTAGCACGTGAGCGACAGGAGGATCACGTCGGAGCAGCCGTCGGACAGCGCGATGCCGGCGAGATCGAGGTGCAGCACGCCCACGAACAGCGGCATCAGCACGACGAGCAGGCCGATCGAGACGATGCTCTGGATCATCCCGAACCGCGTCCAGCCGGTCGCGTTGACCGCGAAGATCGCGACGCCCGAGACCACGGGCATCGCGTAGAACAGGAGCCACACGAACAGGTACGGCCGGAGCGCCCCGGCGAGGTCGAGCTCGCCGGCGAGCGCGCGCGTGATCGGCCCGAGCAGCACGAGCCCGACGAGCGTGACCGCGAACCCCCACGCCAGGCCGAGGTAGCCGCCGTTGACGACGATCGGGAGGGCCTTGCCGTCGCCGCTGCCGGCCGAGCGCGCGGCGAGCACCTGCACGCCGATGTGCGCCGCGCCCGCGATGAGGCCGAGCGTGGTGAACACCGGGGCGACCACGCCGAGCGTGGCGAGCCCGAGCTCGCCGAGCAGCCGGCCGATCCAGAACATCGAGATGAACGTCTGGGTCTCGCCGAGCAGCGTGGTCGTCATCGCGGGCCACGCGAGGCGAAACAGCGTCCGCTGGATCGGCGCGCCGAGGATCGCCGCGCGGCTGCGCGGACCGCCCGCGGTGCCGCTCACGGCGCGCCTGGCCTGGCTGCAGACTCCCGCGCTGCCGTGACGGGCATGTCGTGACGTCTATCATGCCCTACAATCGCTGATGGCGACGGCTGGGTCGCCAGGAGTTCGACCTCGATGGCTACGCCCTTCACGATGCCCGACCCCGGAGTTCCGCGGATTCCGCTCGAACGGCTCGATCTCGACTCGGAGCAGGCCGCGCGCTACGTCGCCGAGTCGCGCCCGTTCGTCGCGCGCGTCGACTGGCGCGCGCTCGCGTGGACGCCCGACCACCTGCGCGCCACGGTCGGCGACAAGCGCGTCACGCTGCACAAGCGCGACGGCAGCCGCGTCGAGGTCACGATCGCGAAGTTCCTCGACCTCGTCGACCACCAGCGGGAGGCGGCGGCCGAGTACATCATCCACAACTATCCGGTCATGAAGATCTGGGGGTTCGACGGCCCGAACCCGGAGCTCGCGTGTCTGCTCGCCGACGTGCGCTGGCCGTCGTTCATCGCGCGCGATCAGGTGAAGGAGATCTACGTGTGGGCGCGCAACGTCGGCTGGTACGACAACAAGAGCCATTGCGAACCCAACGCCGCCGCGGCGATCAACCTCCAGATCCGCGGCAAGAAGCACGTGTGGCTGTTTCCGCCCGAGGACGCGGGCCTGCTCGGTGCGGCCTCGCCGCGCGCGGAGATGATGGACCCGCCGTTCTTCTCCGCGGGCCAGACCGTGTATCACGCGTCGCCGGACCACCCGGAGTTCGCGCACGTGCGCTGCTACGAGGCGGTGCTCGAGCCGGGCGACGCGATCCACATCCCGGTGTTCTGGTACCACTGGTTCGTCCACGAAGACCTGTACCAGATGAACTTCAACATCTGGTTCGGAGGTCCCACGATCCCGGTGAGCCCGGTCGCGGCCGAGTGGTCCTACATGAACGCGCTGTGCATCGCGCTCGGCGGGTTCAAGCATGCCAAGGACAAGTTCTTCGCGCTGCCGCTCGAGACCCAGGAGCTCTTGTGCAAGATCGCCAACACGCTGATCGAGGATCGGCGCTGCACCGACGTGAAGCGCTTGATGGACGCCAAGCGCGACGCACCGCGGATCACGATCGATCCGAAGCTGATCGACAAGCGAAGCGAAGTCGCGGGGGGTGGGGACCCCGACGGCTCTGCCGGCGGGGCGGGGGACCTCCCCCGTGTGATCGACAAGCGAAGCGAAGTCGCGGGGGAGGGGGACCCCGATGACGTCGCCAAGAAGTCAGGCTAGCTGGGCCTTGATCGCGACGAGCCGCTCGAGGCTCGCCATCACCTCGTCGAACGGCACGCCGAAGTCGATCAGGCACGCGAGCTCGTCGACGCCGGCGTCATGGAACCGGCGCGCCCGCGCGGCGCAGGTCTCGGCGGTGCCGATGAGGCTCGTCTCGCCGAGGAACTGCTCGGTGCCGCGGCGCGCGAGGAACGCCCGATCGGCCTCGCCGAGCTCGAGGCCCTCGTAGAGCCTGGCGTCCATGTCGACGCGGATCTCGAGGTAGCGCTGCAGCGCGCTTCCCGCGACGCGCCACACGTGATCGTCGTCGGTGCCGACGAACGTGTGCGCCATCAACGTGAAGTGGCCGCGCCGGCCGTGCGCGCGGGCGGCGCCGTCGTGATAGAGCCGGCACTTGCGATCGAGATCGTCGAGCTTCTTGTAGTTGAGGTTCGTGAGCACCTTGTAGCCGAGCTCGCCGGTGGTCGTGAAGTTGGCGTCCTGCTGGCAGGTCAGCCAGATGTCGAGCTCCGGCTGGATCGGGCGCGGCACGATGCCGACCTCGATGTCCCGGCCTTCGCCGTTCGGGAGCGTGATCTTCTCGCCGCGCCACAGCTTCTTCACGGTCTCGAGCTTCTCGATCATGTCGTCGCGGCGGGCCGGGTAGCTCGCGGGCGCGAGCACGAAATCGTCGGCGTGCCAGCCCGAGGCGAACGAGACGCCGACGCGGCCGTGCGACAGGTTGTCGACGACGGCCCACTCCTCGGCGATGCGGAGCGCGGACGCGAGCGGCGCGACCACGCTGCCGGCGCGCAGCCGGATCTGCGACGTGACCATCGCGAGCGCGGCGCTGGTCAGGCTCGGGTTCGGATACAGCCCGCCGAAATTCTGGAAGTGGCGCTCGGGCGTCCACACCGCGGTGAAGCCGTGGCGATCGGCGAACCGCGCGCTCTCGATGAGCAGCTTGTACAGGTCGCCGGGCGCGTCGTCGGGGCTGGCCGCGAAGAAGAACAGGCTGAGCTGCAGCGGGGGCCGCATGGCCTACCGTAGCACCGACGGGTCGCGGCCCACGCGCGCGAGCAGCGCCGTGAACCGCTGGAGCACCCGCTCGCAGGTCTGCCGGTGGAACAGCGCCTGGTTGCCGAGCAGGCGCAGGAAGATGCCGTCGGAGCGATCGAACAACCACAGGTGCAGATCGACCGGCGTCTTCGCCTCGTCGAGCGGGACCGGGAAGTCGTACGCGAAAAGCCCCGGCACGACCTCGGCATCCTGGCCGGTCTCGCCCGCGCCGTGGTTGAAGTTGAAGTTGATGCGGCGGAGGCCGTGCGGCGCCCAGTCGATGATCGGCGCGAGGCCGTGCTCGAACGCCGCCACGACGGTCGCCTGCGTTCGCTGGACGACCGCGCGAAAGCTCGGCTGACCGCCGAGGTCGAGCCGCATGATCAGCGGATTGGCGACCACGCCGATCACGCGCTCGAGCCCGTGCTGCGCGCGCTGGCTGAACGTGCTCTGGACGCAGATCTCGTCCTGCCCCGTCAGGTCGTGCAGCGTCGCCGCGAACCCCGCGAGCAGGACCATCATCATCGTGGCGTCGGTCTCGCGCGCGAGCCGGGCCAGGTCCTCGCGCACGGCGGTGGGCACGCTCGCCGTCACCGAGTGCGTCGGATAGCAGACCATGCCGCGCGTCGCGGCGTCGCGGCGGCGGTCGACGTCGGCGCGGTCGTGGTCGATCGGCAGCGCGACGGCAGGCGCGCCAGAGAGCCGGTGCGTCCAGTACGCGCGCTGCGCGAGGCCGGCCGGCGACGCCGCGAAGCGCTCCACGTAGTCGGCGAAGTCGATGAACTGCAGCGCCGGCGCGGCCGGCGCGGGTCGACCTGGCTCGCCGTGGTGGCGATAGAGCTGCACGAGCTCGTCGACGACCACCGGCAGGCTCGCCCCGTCGCCGCACGTGTGATGGATGATGAGGACCAGCACCGAGCGCGCGGGCGCGTGCACGATCAGCGCGCCGCGCACCGGCAGGTCGCGCGACAGATCGAACGTGCGCGCGCGCAGCGTGCCGATCACGGCGCGCTGGCGGGCCTCGCGCTCGGGCTCGGCGACGGTCGAGAGGTCGGCGACCTCGAGCGCGAACGGCGGGACGTGCTCGGCCGGGGTGACGAACTGGACGAGCCCGCCAGAGGCCTCGCGATAGGTCGTGCGCAGGATCGAGTGCCGGCGCAGCAGATCGGTGAGCGCCCATTCGAGCGCGGCGCGATCGAGCGCGCCTTCGAACGCGAGGCCGAGCGCCATGTGGACGAACTCGTTCGTGGGGTCGTCGCGGTGCATGTCGTGGTGAGCGCCCTGCAGCACGGTCGCGGGGGCGCTCGTGCGCTGGGTCGGCACGAGCGCGACGCCATCGGCGGGCTGTCGCGCGTCGTCGGCGAGCGCGGGCAGGGCCGCGAGTTGCTCGATCGTCGGCGCGGAGAACACCTGTGCGAGCGGGAGGGACGCGCCGAACGTGCGGTTGATCTCCCACAGCAGGCGGATCGCGAGCAGCGAATGACCGCCGAGCTCGAAGAAGTTGTCGCGCACGCCGACGCGCGGCACGCCGAGCACCTGCTGCCAGATCGCGACGAGCGAGCCCTCGGCCGCGTTGCGGGCCGCGACGTACGTGCGCGCGGCCGGCGCCCAGTCCGGCTCGGGCAAGGCGTTGCGGTCGGTCTTGCCGCTCGACGTGAGCGGCAGCGCCGCGACCAGCACGATCGCCGCCGGGACCATGTACTCGGGCAACCGCCCGCGCGCGTGCTCGCTCAGCGCCAGGGCGGTGGTCCCCGCCGTGGCGACGACGTACGCGACCAGGCGATCGCCACCACCAGCATCGTCGCCACCGCCGCCATCGCCGCCATCGCCGCCCCGGCGCGCGACCACGACGACCTCGCGCACCTGCGGGTGCTCGCGCAGCACCGCCTCCACCTCCTCGAGCTCGATCCGGAAGCCGCGGATCTTGACCTGATGATCGATGCGGCCGAGGAACTCGATCGCACCGTCGCGGCGGTGGCGCGCGAGATCGCCGGTGCGGTACATGCGCTCGCCCGGCGCGAACGGATCCGGCACGAAGCGCTCCGCGGTGAGATCGGGGCGCCGGCAGTAACCGCGCGCGAGCTGCACCCCGCCGATGAACAGCTCGCCCGGCGCGCCGATCGGCACGGGCTGGCGCTCGCGATCGAGCACGTAGAGCCGCGTGTTCGCGATCGGGAACCCGATCGGGACTGTGGCCGCGCGGCGGCTCGCGTCGCACCGCCACCACGACACGTCGATGGTCGCCTCGGTCGGCCCGTACAGGTTGTGGAGCTCGGCGCCCGGCATCACCGCGAACGCGCGCTCGAGCGACGCGGTCAGCGCTTCGCCGCTGCAGATCACGCGGCGCAGGCTCGGCGCGGGCGCGCCACGCACGACGTCCAGGAACGGCCCGAGCAGCGACGGCACGAAGTGCACGGTCGTGACGCGCTCGGCGCGGATCACCTCGGCGAGGTACCCCGGATCGCGATGGCCCTCGGGCCGCGCGACCACGAGCCGGGCGCCGGCCATGAACGCCCAGCACAGCTCCCACACCGAGACGTCGAACGAGACCGGCGTCTTGTGCAGCACGACGTCATCGGCGTCGAGCGCGAACGCGTCCTGCATCCACGCGAGCCGGTTGCGCAGGCCGGCGTGCGTCACCACCGCGCCCTTCGGCCGGCCGGTCGAGCCCGACGTGAAGATCACGTACGCCGCGGTGTCACCGTCGATCGCTACCCGCGGCCTGGCGGTCGGGCGGCTCGCGATCGCGCCCTGGCTCGCGTCGAGCCACACCGCGGAGACTCCATCGAACGCCGCGCGGTGGCGCGCGTGGCCGACGACCAGCGTGCACGCGGCATCGTCGAGGATCGCGCGCACGCGCAGCGCGGGGTAGCTCGGATCGATCGGCAGGTACGGCGCGCCGGTCTTCAGGATGGCGAGCAGCGCGACGATCAGGTCGAGCGAGCGCTCGAGGCAGACGCCGATCGGCTGGTCTGGACGGGCGCCCGCCGCGATCAGGTGATGCGCGAGCTGGTTCGCGCGTGCCTCGAGCTCGCGATAGGTGAGCGACGCGCCCTCGAACGTGACGGCGACCGCGCCGGGCGTGCGATCGACCTGCGCCTCGATCGCCGCGGCGACCAGCGGGGCAGCGGCGTGATCGCGCGCGGTCGCGTTCCACCCGGCGACGATCTGGTCGCGCTGTTCGGGACCGAGCAGCGGCAGCGTCGCGATCCGCTGGTCCGGCGCGGCGATGGCGGCCCCGAGCAGGGTGCGGAAGTGCTGCGCGAGATCGACGATCGTCTCGTGCTCGAACAGGTCCGCGTTGTAAGCGAACGCGAGCTCGATCCGGTCGGCGTGCACCAGCGCGGAGACGTTGAGATCGAGGTGCGTCGAGCCGTGCCCGCACGCCATCACCTCCGCCGTCACATCGCCCCAGGCGGGCGGCGCCTCCCCGCCATCGAACAGGACCTGGAACAGGATCTGGAACAGCGGGTTGCGATCGAGGGCGCGCGGAACGCCGAGCGCGTCGATCACCATCTCGAACGGTGCCTCCTGGTGGGCGTACGCCTCGAGCGCGGTCGTGCGCTCGCGGGCGACCAGCGCGGCGAAGCCGGCGTCGGGGTCCGCGGTGGTGCGCAGCACCAACGTGTTGACGAACAGCCCGACGAGCTGCTCGACCTCGGCGGTCGTGCGGTTCGCGGTCGGCACGCCGATGCACACGTCGGCTTGCCCGGTGTAGCGATAGAGCAGCGCGCGGAACCCGGCGACCAGCGCCATCACGAGCGTCGCGCCCTCCCGCCGCGCGACCGCGCGCAGCCCGCAGGCGAGATCGTGCTCGAGCTCGAGCATCACAAGGCCGCCGCGGGAGGTCTGCATCGCCGGGCGCGGGCCGCGCAGCGGCAACGCCAGCTCCTGCGGCGCGCCGCCCAGCTTGTGCTTCCAGTACGTGAGCTGGTGGTCGAGCACCTCGCCGGCGAGCCGGCGGCGTTGCCACGCGGCGTAATCGGCGTACTGGATCGGCAGCGCGGCCGGGGCGCCGGTGCCACGGGCGCGCGCGAGGTAGTACGCGCGCACATCGGCCCAGAACGGCTCGAGCGACCAGCCGTCGGAGATGATGTGGTGCATCGTCGCGAACAGCACGTGGTCGTCGGGCGCGAGCCGCACGAGCCGCGTGCGCAACAGTGGGCCGGTCGCGAGATCGAACGGCCGGTTCGCCTCGTCGCGCGAGCGCCGCTCGAGCTCCTCGGCCTGGTCCACGCCGGCGAGCTGGGACAGGTCGTCGATCGGCAGCGGGCAGCGCGCCACGCCGTCGATCTCCTGGCGCGGCTCGCCGCGGGTCGCGGGGAACCGCGTGCGCAGCGCCTCGTGGCGGCCCACCGTGTCGTCGAGCGCCCCGGCCAGCGCCTGGACGTCGAGCGCGCCGCGCAGCCGGAACCCGGTCGCGATGTGGTAGGCCGGGCTCGCCGGGGCGAGCTGGTGGAGGAACCACATGCGTTGCTGGGCGTGGGACAGCGGCAGCTCGCCGGCGCGACTGATCGGCGCGGGCGGCGCGGGCGGCGATCGTGACGCGTGGTGGCGGCGGGCCGCCTCGACCGCCGCCGCGAGCTCGGCGACCGTCGGCCCGGAGAACAGCTTCTCGAGCGGCAGCGTGATCGCGAACGTGCGGCTGATCGCCCACACCACGCGCACCGCGAGCAGCGAGTGGCCACCGAGCCCGAAGAAGTCGTCGTGGATGCCGACCCGTGCGATGCCGAGCAGCTCGCCCCAGATCCCGGCGATCAGCTCCTCGACCTCGTCACGCGGCGCGGCGTACCCGGCGGCCACGAACGCGGCGCGGCCTGGAGCGGGCAGCGCCTTGCGATCGATCTTGCCGGCCGGCGAGACCGGCAGCTCGTCGAGCACGACCACGGCCGACGGGATCATGTAGTCGGGCAACCGCGCGCGCGCCGCGGCGAGCAGCGTGGCTTCCGCCGGTGGGCTGCCGAGCGGGACAACGTACGCGACGAGCCGCTCGTCGCGCACGACGACCACGACCTCGGCGACCTTCGGATGATCGCCGAGCACCGCCTCGATCTCGCCGAGCTCGATCCGGAAGCCGCGCAGCTTGACCTGGTGATCGACGCGCCCGAGGAACTCGAGCTCGCCGCCGGCCCGCCGGCGCACGCGATCCCCGGTGCGATACATCCGCGCGCCCGGCGTGGCCGCGTACGGATCGGGCAGGAACCGCTCGGCGGTGAGGCCCGGCTGGCCGCCATAGCCGCGCGCGAGCCCGTCCCCCGCGATGAACAGCTCGCCAAAGACCTCGAGCGGTTGCACGCCGAGCGCGCCGGGATCGAGCACGTAGAGCCGCGTGTTCGCGATCGGCTCGCCGAGCCGGATCGGCGCCCCGGCCAGGATGCGCTTGCGCGCGGACCAGATCGTGGTCTCGGTCGGGCCGTAGAGGTTCCACAGCGCGGTGACCCGCGGCACGAGCGCCGCGGCGAGATCGGGTGGCAGCGCCTCGCCGCCGCACAGCGCGACGAAGCCGGGGCTCGCTCGCCAGTCGCGCTCGACCAGCATGCGCCACGTCGACGGCGTCGCCTGCATCACGGTCGCGCCGCTGTCGGCGAGCACGGCCGCGAGGCGGGCGCCGTCGCGGGCGTCATCGCGCCCGGCCACGAACACGCGCGCGCCGGCGTAGAGCGGCAGGTAGAGCTCGAGCCCGGAGATATCGAACGAGGCGGTCGTGACCGCGAGCAGCGTATCGCGCTCGGTGAGGCCGGGCGCGTCGCGCATCGACTCGAGAAAGTTGACGAGCGAGCCGTGCTGGACGTGGACCGCCTTGGGCCGGCCGGTCGACCCCGAGGTGTAGAGGACGTACGCGAGCTGATCGAGCGCCGGCGCGCCGGCGAGCGGCGTGGTCGGTTCACCGGCGAGCGGGCCGGCGGTGAACTCGACGAAGATCGGCAACTCTGCCGGCACGCGGCCCTGCAGCTCGGGTCGGGTGAGCAGGATCCGCAGGCCGGCGTCCGAGGCCATGTAGGCAAGGCGATCGGCAGGCAGCTCGGCGTCGAGCGGCAGGTACGCGCCGCCGGCCTTCAAGACGCCGAGCATCGCGACGACGAGCTCGGGGCCGCGATCGAGGCAGATGCCGACGCGCTCCTCGCGCGCGAGGCCACGAGCGCACAGGTGATGCGCGAGCTGGTTGGCGCGCGCCACGAGCTCGCGATACGTGAGCGTGTCCGTGCGCGAGGCGATCGCGATCGCCTCGGGCGTGCGTGCGGCGCGCTCGTCGATCAACACCGGCAGCGTGCGCGACGGCACCGCGCGGGCGGTGTGATTCCACGCATGGACGAGGTGGTCGCGCTCGTCGCGGTCGAGCAGCGCCAGGTCGGCGAGCCGGGTGTCGGGATCCGCGATCGCCGCGTCGAGCAACGCCCGGAAGTGGCGCGCGAGGTCGTCGATGGTCGCGTGATCAAACAGATCGACGTTGTAGACGAACGTCAGCTCGACGCCGTCGCCGAGCACGAGCGCCGACACGTCGAGATCGACCTGCGTCGCGATCAGGCCGCGCTCGATCGCGTCCGAGGCCACGCCCGGCAAGCCGGCGGGCGGCTGCGCGTCACCGGCGAACTGGACCTGGAACATCACCTGGAACAGCGGGTTGCGGCTCAGGCTGCGCGTGACGCCGAGCGCCTCGACGATCATCTCGAACGGCGCCTCGCCGTGCGCGAACGCCTCGAGCGCGGTCGCGCGCTCCCGGCCGAGCAGCTCGGCGAACGTCGTCGCTCCGGTCGCGGGTGTGCGCAGCACGAGCGTGTTGACGAACAGGCCGATCAGCCCCTCGACCTCGCGCATGCCGCGGTTCGCGGTCGGCGCGCCGATGCAGATGTCGCCCTGGCCGGTGTAGCGAACCAGGAGCGCGCGGAACGCCGCGAGCAGCGTGATGAACAGCGTGCAGCCGTGCTGCTTGCTCATCGCGCGCAGCCGATCGAGCCGCGCGCGGTCGAGCCGCAGCGACGCCGAGGCACCGCGATGGGTCTGAGTCGGCGGGCGCGGGCCCTTGATCGGCAGGGCGGTGTCCTCGGGAGCGCCGGCGAGCCGCTGGTTCCAGTACGCGAGCTGGGCGGCGAGCACGTCCCCGGTGAGCCACGTGCGCTGCCACGCGGCGTGATCGGCGTACTGGATCGCGAGCGGCGCCAGCGTGCTCGCACGGCCCTGCAGGTGCGCGGCGTACAGCTCCTCGAGCTCGCGCCACAACACGCCGACCGACCAGCCATCCGCGACGATATGGTGGAGCGTGACGTAGAGGGCGTGGTCGTCGGGCGCGAGCCGCACGAGCGCGGTGCGCACCAGCGGCCCGCGCGCGAGCTCGAACGGGCGGCTGGTCTGCTCGTCGGCGATCCGCGCGTGCTCGGCCGCGCGCTCGTTCGCCGGCAAGCTCGAGAGGTCGTGGCGCTCCAGCTGCCAGGGCGCCGGCGCGTGGACCTCCTGGTACGGCACGCCGCGGGGCGCCGGGAACGACGTGCGCAGCACCTCGTGGCGCGCGATCAGCTCGCCGAGCGCGCTGGCGAGCGCGCCGGCGTCGAGCGGACCGCGCAGGTGGCGGCCGAGCGCGATGTGATACGCGGGGCTCGCCGGCGCGAGCTGGTGCAGGAACCACATGCGCTGCTGCGCGTACGACAGCGCGAGCTCGCCGCCGCGTGCGATCGGGACCACCGGCGGCGGCGCGGCGGCGCCGGCCTCGGCGCCGGTCGCCTCGATCGCGGCGGCGAGCTCCGCGATCGTCGGCGCGGCGAACACCATCGCGATCGAGACCTTCGCCTCCCACGCGAGCCGCGCGGCGAGCAGCGAGTGACCGCCGAGGTCGAAGAAGTTGTCGCGCCGGCCGATGCGCTCCGTGCCGATCAGCTCGGACCAGATGCCGGCGAGGATGTCCTCGAGCCCGCCGCGCGGCGGCTCGTAGGCGCGGTGCTCGAGCGCGGCGTCATCGGGCGCGGGCAGCGCGGCGCGGTCGAGCTTCCCGCTCGGGCCGAGCGGCAGCGCCTCGAGCCGCACGAACACGCGCGGCACCATGTAGTCGGGCAGGCGCGTCGCGATGGCCGCGCGCGCGGCCTCGGCCGACCAGGCGTCACCGACGACATACGCGACGAGCCGCGCCGCTTCGCCGGCGCCGTGGAGCGCGACGACGGCTTCGCGCACGCCGGCGTGCTCGCGCAGCACGGCTTCGATCTCGCCGAGCTCGATGCGGAAGCCGCGCAGCTTGACCTGGCGATCGAGCCGGCCGATCAGCTCGAGGTTGCCGTCGGGCCAGCGCCGCACGCGGTCGCCGGTGCGGTACATGCGCGCGCCGGGCTCCACCGCGAACGGATCCGGCACGAAGCGTTCGGCGGTCTGCGCCGGCTGGCCGACGTAGCCGCGCCCGACCTGGCGGCCGGCGATGTAGAGCTCGCCGGCGACGCCGAGCGGCACCGGCTCGAGCCGAGGATCGAGCACGTACAGCTGCGTCGCGATCCACGGCGCGCCGATCGCGACCGCGGTGGCGCCGGCGTGGGCGCGCCACTGGCTGACCGTCACCGATGTCTCGGTCGGGCCGTACGAGTTGACGAGCGCGAGGTCCGGCCGCCGCGCCAGGAACGCGCGCAGCACGTCGAGCGGCATCTGCTCGCCGCCCGAGACCACGGTGCGCAGGCTCGTGCAGCGGTCGAAGCCCGGCTCCGCGAGGAGGGCGCGCAGCAGCGCCGGCACCGGGTGCAGGATCGTGACGTGGCGCGCGCCGATCTCCTCGATGATCCGCCGCGGATCGCGATGGTCGCCCTCGGGCAGGAGCACGACGCGCGCGCCGGCCGACAGCGGCCACAAGATCTCGTGCACCGAGAGATCGAACGTGTACGGCGCGAGCTGGAGGAACGCGTCACCGGCGTCGAGCTGCGCGCGCAGCGCCTGCGCCGAGACCAGCTCGTTGACGATGCCGCGGTGCGAGATCATCACGCCCTTCGGGCGCCCGGTCGACCCCGAGGTGAACAGCACATACGCCAGGTGGCCCCCCTCGAGGGCCGCGCGCGCGGCGTGCGCGGGGCGGGCCGTCGGGCGACGCTCGAGGGCGGGATCGTCGAGCGTGACGAGCGTCGCGCCGATCGCGGGCAGCTTCGCGGCGGTGGCGACCGTCGCGATCACGATCTTCGGGTGCGCGACGGTCGCGATGTGCGCGAGCCGGGCGCCGGGCAACGACGGATCGAGCGGGACCCAGGCGCCGCCGGCCTTGCTCGTGCCGAGCATCGCCGCGACGAGCTCGAACGAACGCTCGAGCGCGATGCCGACGACGACCTCGGGGCCGACGCCGTGCTCGGCGAGCGCGTGCGCGATCTGGTTCGCGCGCGCCTCGAGCTCGCCATACGTCAGCTGCGCCGTCCCGAGCACGAGCGCGATCGCCTCCGGCGTGCGATCGACCTGCGCCTCGAACAGCGCCGGGATCGTCGACTCGACCACGCGGCCGGCGGTGCGGTTCCACTGGACGAGCAGCCGCTGGCGCTCCTCGCCGGCGATCACCGGGATCCGCGCGACCGGACGCTCGGGATCCCGCAGCGCATCGCGCAGGAAGTAGGCGAACTGACCGGCGAGCTCTACGATCTGCCAGCGGTCGAACAGCGCCGCGCTGTAGACGAACTCCAGCGTGACCTTGCGATCGCGCTCGAAGCTGATGACCGACAGATCGAACCGGGTCGTCAGGTCCTCGCGCGCGAACGGCTCGTCGGCGAGGTCGCCGATCGGCAGCGACGGCTGCGGCATGTTCTGGTGCACGAACGACACCTGGAACAGCGGCGTGCGGCCCTGGCTGCGCTCGATCTCGAGCGCGTCCACGATCATCTCGAACGGCGCCTCCTGGTGCGCATAGGCCTCGAGCGCGGTCGCGCGTTCGCGGCGCACGAGCTCGGAGAACGTCAGCTGCGGATCGATCTGCGTGCGCAAGACGAGCGTGTTGAGCAGGAGGCCGATCAGGTGCTCGAGCTCCTTGCGCCCGCGGTTCGCGATCGGCGTGCCGATGCACAGGTCGTCCTGGCCGGTCGTGCGCGCGAGCACCGCGCGGAACGCCGCAAGCAAGAGGACGAACTGGGTCGCGCCGGTCTTCTTCCCGAGCGCGCGCATCGCGCCGACGATGTCCTCGCCGAGCTCGATCGCGACCATCTCCCCGCGCGACGCCGGTACGGCAGGACGCGGGCACTTGAGCGGCAGCGCGGTCTCCGCCGGCGCGCCGGCGAGCTTGGCCGTCCAGTACGCGAGCTGGTGGTCGAGCGAGCCGCCGGACAGCGTCGCGCGCTGCCACGCCGCGAAGTCGGCGTACTGGATCGCCAGCGGCGCGAGCCGGACGGGGCTCCCGGTGGTGTACGCGCGGTACAGCTCGGAGACCTCGGCCCAGAACACCGCCATCGACCAGCCGTCGGACACGATGTGATGCAGCGTGACGAGCAGCAGGTGATCGTCGGGCGCGAGCCGGACCAGCCGCGTCCGCAACAGCGGACCGGTCGCGAGCTCGAACGGCCGTGCGGCCTCGTCGCGCGCAAGGCGCTGGACCGCGGCGTCGCGGGCCACGGCGGGCAGCTCCGAGACATCGTCGAACGGCAGCTCCCAGCGCTGGGGCGGGCAGATCTGCTGGCTCGGGATGCCTTCGTGCGATGGGTACACCGTGCGCAGCGCCTCGTGGCGGCGCACGACCTCCTCGAATGACCGGCGCAGCGCCTCGGGGGCGAGCGCCCCGCGCAGCCGGCGCTCGAGCGGCACGTGGTACGCGGGGCTCGCCGGCGCGAGCCGGTGCAGGAACCACATGCGCTGCTGCGCGAACGACAGCGGCAGCTCGCCGGTGCGCGCGATCGGCTGGATCGGCAGCGCCTTGGGCTGCGCGCCCGAGCGCGCACGCACGACCTCGGCCGCGATGCCCTCCACGGTCGGCGCCTCGAAGAACTTCTGGATGCCGAGCTCGACGCCGAACACCGCGCGCACGCGGGAGGCGACCAGCACCGCGAGCAGCGAGTGACCGCCGCGCGCGAAGAAGTCGTCGCGGACGCCGACCCGCTCGACGCCGAGCACCTCGCACCAGATCGCGGCGATCGCGTCCTCTTCGGGGCTGCGCGGCGCGGTGTACGCGTCAGGCTCGCCGGCTTCCCAGTCGGGCGCCGGCAACGCGGCGCGATCGAGCTTGCCGTTCGGCCGCTTCGGCAGCGCGCCCAGGAACACGAACCCGGCCGGGATCATGAACGGCGGGACCGTCCGGCGCAGCCGCTCGCGCAGGTCGTTCGCCGATGGCGGCGGTTGCGAGCGCACGATGTACGCGACCAGCCGGACCTCGCCGTCGACCCGCGTGGCGATCACGGCCGCGTCCATCACGCCGGCCTGCGTGCGCAGCGCCGCGGCGATGCCCGAAGGGTCGACGCGCTGGCCGCGGATCTTCACCTGATCATCGGCGCGCCCCAGGAGCTCGATCGCACCGTCGTGCCGCTGGCGACCGAGATCACCGGTGCGATACAGGATGTCGGCCGGATCGGCGCGGAATGGATTCGGGTAGAACGCGCCCGCGCCGCCACCGTCGAGGTAGCCGAGCGTCGAGAACGGCGTGCGGATCACGACCTCGCCGACCTCGCCGGCCGCGCACACGTGGCGACCGTCGCGCAGGATCAGGAGCTGGGTGTGCGGCAGCGCGCGGCCGATCGGCTGGATGCCGGGCTCGGGCGGGTGCGGGACGCGATACCAGCACTTCGCCGGCCCGGTCTCGGTGGTGCCGTAGAGATTCACGAACTCGGTATCGGCGCAAAACCGTTGGCGCCAGCGCTCGACCAGCGCGGCATCGAGCGGCTCGCCCACGACGAACACGCAGCGCAGCTCCGCGAGCAAAACGTCGGGCGGGGCGTCCTCGAGCCACGCGCGCGCGAGCGACGGCACGGTGTGGATGGCGGTCACGCGCTCGCGCGCGAGCCAGCGCAACAGCTCGCCGGGCTCGAGCGCGGCGAGCTCTTTGGGCGGCACCGCCAGGAGCTTGCCGGAGGTCAGCGCGAACATCGTGTCGCGCAGGAACACGTCGAACCCGAGCTCGGTGAGCTGCGCGCTGACGTCGCCGGCGAGCTCGCCGAACGTCGCGCGCTGCCACGCGACGAAGTGCGCGAGCGCCTCGAGGTTCCCGACGACGCCCTTCTGCGCGCCGGTCGTACCCGACGTGAAGTAGAGGTACCTGATCGCGGGGTCGGCGGGGCGCTTTTGCTCGGCGAGCGCGGCCGGCAGCGTCACCGCGCCATCGGCCGCGACCGTCGCGGTCGGGACGCGGCCGTGCGCGCGCGGCGCGGCGCCGGCGTGCAGGATCACGCGCGCGTCCGCGAGCTCCAGCAGCCGCTCGGCGTGCTCGCGCGACAGGCGCGGCGACAGCGGCACGAGGCACGCGCCGCGCTGCAAGATCCCGAGGAAGCCGGCGTAGAGCGCCGGACTCGGCGGTCCGGTCAACGCGACGCGGTCCCCTGGCGCGACGCCGGCGGCGGCGAGCGCCGCGGCGACGCGCGACGCCGCGGCCTGCAGCTCGCCGCGCGTGGTGGTGTGATCGCCGTGGCGCAGCGCGGGCGCGTCCGGATCGCGCCGCGCCAGCTCCGCGAACGTCTCGAGCACCGGCGGGTACGCGGGCTTGTCGAGCGGCGCGCCCGGATCGGCGCCCGCCGGCGGTTCGCCGAACTCGAGCTCCGCGAGCGAGCGGTCGGGCGAACCCGCGCCGAGCTCGAGCGCGCGGACGAACCGGCGGGCGATGCCATCGATCACGTCGCGGTGGAACAGGCCGGCGTCGAACACCAGCGCGAGCTCGACCGCGCCGTGCGCCTCGTTCACGTACACCGACAGATCGAACTTGCTCGCGGTGGGTCCGCGGTGGAAGGGTTGCTCGGCGAGATCGCGGTCGAGCCCGATCGTGCCCTCAGGGACGTTCTCCTGCACGAACCACAGCTGGAACACCGGCGTCCGGGTCGGGCTGCGCGCGACGCCGAGCTCGTCGACGATCATCTCGAACGGCGCGTCCTGGTGCGCGTACGCCGCGAGCGTGGTGGCGCGCTCGCCGCGCACCAGCTCGGCGAACGTCGCGGCGCGGTCGACCGCGCCGCGCAGCGCGAGCGTGTTCACGAACAGGCCGATCAGGCCCTCTAGCTCCTTGCGATCGCGGTTCGCGACCGGCGTGCCGATCACGAGGTCATCCTGCCCGGTCGTGCGCGCGATGACCGCGCGGAACGCCGCGAGCAGCGTCATGAACAGCGTCGCGCCTTCGCGCTGGCCGGCCGCGCGCGCCGCCCGCGTGATGTCGGGGGTGAGCTCGACGACGATCTCGGCGGCCGTCGCCCTGCCGCCCGAGCGCGGCGCTTTGTGCGGGAGCGCGGTGTCGCCGGGCGCCCCGGCGAGTTGCTGCTTCCAGTACGCGAGTGAGCGCGCGAGCGGTTCGCCCGAGAGGCTCGCGCGCTGGTGCGCGGCGAAGTCGGCGTACTGGAGGGGGAGCGGCGGCAACGTGACCGCCTGTGCCCGGTGGTGGCCGGCGTAGCACGCCGCGACCTCGCGCCAGAACACGTCGAACGACCAGCCGTCCGAGATGATGTGGTGCATCGTCACGAGGAGGACGTGATCGCCGGGGGCGAGCCGCACGAGCCGCGTGCGCAGGAGCGGCCCGGCCTCGAGGTCGAACGGCCGCGTCGCGTCGTCCTGCGCGATCCGATCGAGCTCGCGCCGGCGATCGGCCTCGCCCAGGCTCGCCAGGCTCGCGAGATCGTCGACCGGGAGCTCCCGGCGCGCCGCCGCAACGACGTGCTGGTGCGGCACGCCGCCGGGTGCCGGGAACACCGTGCGCAGGATCTCGTGGCGGCCGACGACGTCCTCGAACGCGCGGCGCAGCGCCTCGACATCGAGGGGGCCGCGGATCCGCCGGCCCGACGGCATGTGGTACGCCGAGCTGTCGGGGACCATGCGGTGCATTAGCCACAGCCGCTGCTGCGCGTACGACAGGAGCGCTTGTTCGCCGCGCTGGATCGGCGCGGCAACGACCTCTGCCGGCCGGCTCGCCAGCCTCGTGACCTCGGCCGCGAGGCGCTCGACGGTGGGGTGATCGAACAGCTGCTGCAGGGTCAGCGCGACGCCCTGCTGCGCGCGCACCCGCGACACGACCTGCGTCGCGACGAGCGAGTGCCCGCCGAGCGCGAAGAAGTCGTCCTGTACGCCGACCGATGCGAGCCCGAGCACCTCGCACCAGATCGCGGCGATCACGCGCTCCTCCTCGCTGCGCGGCGCGATCGGTGCCTCGTGGCCGAGCGCGGCGGCATCGGGCGCCGGCAACGCGCGGCGGTCGAGCTTGCCGCTCGCGGTGACCGGCAGGGCGTCGAGCACGACGTACGCGGCCGGGACCATGTACTCGGGCAGCTGCGCCGCGAGGTGCGCGCGCAGCTCCGCGATCTCGGTCGGCCGGCGCAGCACGACATACGCGACGAGCTGGCGGTCGGCGCCGCCGCCGCGCGTGCTCGGCGTGGCGATCACCGCACCCGCGGCGACCTGGGCGTGGCGGCGCAGGGCGTGCTCGATCTCGCCGAGCTCGATGCGAAAGCCGCGCAGCTTGACCTGCTCGTCGACGCGGCCGAGGAACTCGAGCGTGCCGTCGGGCAACCGGCGCACGCGGTCGCCGGTGCGGTACATCCGGCGTCCGGGCTCCCGCGCGAACGGGTCGGGGACGAAGCGCTCGCCGGTGAGATCGGGCCGCGCCGCGTAGCCGCGCGCGACCTGGCGGCCCGCGATGTAGAGCTCGCCGCCGACGCCCAGCGGCGCCGGCTCGAGGTGGCGATCGAGCACGTAGAACTGCACGTTGTCCCAGGGCCTGCCGAGCACGACGCCGGTCGCCCCGGGGGCCACCGGCGCATAACACACACCGATCGCGGTCTCGGTCGGGCCGTAGGCGTTCATCACCGGTACGCCGGGTCGCGCCGCGAACACCGCATGCGCGAGATCGATCGGCAGCGCCTCGCCGCCGGCCACGATCAGCCGCAGGCTGTCGCAGGCCGCGAAGCCGGGCTCCGCGAGGAGCGCGCGCAGGAGCGTCGGGACCGCATCCAGGATCGTGACGCGGCCGCGCTGGATGTGCTCGAGGAGCTTCGTGGGGTCCCGCTGATCGCCCTCGGCGACGAGCACGAGCCGCGCGCCGCTGACCAGCGGCCACAAGATCTCGTGCACCGACTGGTCGAACGTGTACGGCGCGAGCTGCAGAAATCCGTCGCCGGGCGCGAGCGCGCCGAGCGTGCGCGTCGATTCGGCGAGCTCGTTCGCGAGCGCGCGCTGCGAGACCATCACGCCCTTCGGCGTGCCGGTCGACCCCGAGGTGAAGATCACGTACGCGAGGTGATCCGGCGCGAGCGGCGCCGGCGAGACCCGCGGTGCGGGGGCGCGCGACGGCGTGCCCGCGTGGACGAGCGGCAGGTCGAGCCCTGGGAGCGCGTCGTGGAGCGTCTCGTCGAGATCGTGCGTCAACACGATCGCGCGTGGTCGGCTTACCTCGACGATCTGGCGGAGCCGCGCGGCCGGTAGCTTCGGGTCGAGCGGCACGTAGGCGCCGCCCGCCTTGAGCACGCCGAGCACGGCGGCGACCAGCTCGAACGAGCGCTCGAGCGCGATCCCGACGGTTGTATCGGGGCCGACCCCATGCGCGCGCAGGGCGGCCGCGATGCGATTCGCGCGGTCGTCGAGCTGGCGGTACGTGAGCCGCGCGTCGCCGAGCACGGCCGCGGTCGCGTCGGGCGCGCGGTCGACCTGCGCCTCGAAGGCCGCCGCGATCGCCGGCGCCGGCGCGTCATCCTCGGGTCGGTTCCACGCGGAGATGAGGCGCGCGCGCTCGGCCGCCTCGATGATCGCCACCCGCGCGATGGCGCGCGCGGGCGCGCGCACCACCTCGCGCACGAAGCAGGCGAACTGCTCGGCCATCCCGGAGATCACCCAGTGCTCGAACAGATCCTCTTTGTAGATGAAGCGGACCTCGATCGAACCGCCGCGATCCCAGGTCTCGACCTCGAGATCGAACTGGGCCGCGTTGCGGTGCGGGTGGTAGGGCTCGTCGCGTACGCGGCCGAGCTGCGCGGCGTCGGTGGTGACGACCTGATGCGCGAACGAGACCTGGAACAGCGGGTTCTGCGCCGCGTCGCGCTCGATGCCGAGCGCCTGCACGATCAGGTCGAACGGTACTTCCTGCCGGGTGTACGCCGCGAGCGCCGTGTCGCGTTCGCGGTGGAGCAGCTCGGTGAAGCCGGCGTCGCGATCCACCCGCGTGCGAAACACGATCGTGTTCACGAACAGGCCGACGACCTCGTTGAGCTCGGCGCGGCTGCGCGTGGTGATCGGCGCGCCGATGCAGACATCGTCCTGTCCGGTCGCGCGGGCGAGCACCGCCCGGAGCACCGCCAGGCAGGTCATGAACATCGTCGCGCCGGCGCGCCGCGCGAGCACGCGCAGCTCGCTCGACAGCGCGGGGCCGAGGTCGATCGAGATCTCGCGCGGCGGCGCCTGCGACACGCGTGGCCGCGCGCTGCGATACGGCAGGTCGGTGTGCACCGGCGCGTCCGCGAGCTGCGCCGTCCAGTACGCGAGCTGGCGCTCAAGCGCCGCGCCGGACAGCTGCTTGCGCACGTACGCGGCGTACGACAGCGGGGGGGCGCGCGGCGGCTCGCCGGCGTACGCGGCGGTCACGTCGCGCCAGAACACCTCGAGCGACCGGCCGTCCGAGATGATGTGGTGCATCGTGACGACGAGGACGTGATCCTCGGCGGCGACGCGCACGAGCCGTGCGCGTAGCGGAGGGCGCGCGGCGAGCTCGAACGGGCGATCGACGTCCGCTTCGACCAGCCGTGCCAGCGCGGCCTCGCGCTCCGGGGCCGGCACCGACGACAGATCCGAGCGCGGCAGCACGAACGCAGCGCGGCGCGCGATCGCCTGGCGGGGCACGCCGTCGCGCTCGGGGAACGCGGTGCGCAGCGCCTCGTGGCGGTGGAGCGCGGTCTCGATCGCGCGGCGCAACGCCTCGATGTCGAGCGGACCGCGCAGGCGGCGCGCGTACGGCAGGTTGTACGCCGCGTTGTCGGGCGCGAGCTGGTGGAGAAACCACATGCGTTGCTGCGCATGGGACAGCGGCAGGTCGTCGGCCTCGAACACGACGGCTTCGGCTTGGACCTCGGCGGGCGGCGCGTCTCCAGGCGGCGGGTCCCCAGGCGGCGCCCCCGCGGGCGGCGAAGCGGTCGGAACGATCAAGGCCGCGAGCGACCTCGGCGTGGGCGCCTCGAACACCGCCCGCAGCGGGAGCTCGACGCCGAGGAGCTCGTGGATGCGGCCGATCAGATGCGCCGCGAGGATCGAGTGACCACCGAGCTCGAAGAAGTCGTCGTCGATCCCGACGGCGGGCACCTCGAGCAGCTCCGCGAACAGCGCCGCGATCGCACGTGCGGGGTCCGGGCGCATGGCCGCCGCGAGCGCCGACGGCGTGGCCGCGTCGAAGATCGTCCGGAGCGGTACCTCGATGCCGAGGACCTCGTCGATCCGCGCGACCAGGTGCGCCGCGAGGATCGAGTGACCGCCGAGCTCGAAGAAGTCATCGTCGACCCCGACGGCGGGGAGCTCGAGGACCTCGGCGAACATCGCGGCGAGGCGGGAGGCGAGGCTGTCGCTCTTGTGATCGCCTCCATGGTCGCCTCCGCCGCTGTCCGCGCCGCGCGGGCTCGGCAACGCCGGCCGATCGACCTTGCCCGCCGGCGTCATCGGGAACGCATCCAGGATCACGAGCGCGGACGGCACCAGGTGAGCGGGCAGGCGGCGCGCGAGGACCGCGAGCACCTGCGCGGGATCGAGCGCGCGATCGGCGGGGATCACGTAGCCGATCAGCCGCATGTCGGCCGGCGAGCTGCCGCGCGCCGCGGCAGCCGCTTGACGCACGCCGGGATGCGCGCGCAGCGCGGCCTCGACCTCGCCGAGCTCGATGCGGAAGCCGCGGATCTTGACCTGGTCGTCGATCCGGCCGGCGAACTCGAGCGCGCCGTCGCCCAGGAGCCGCACCTGGTCGCCGGTGCGATACATGCGCGCGCCGGCTTCGTGCGAGAACGGATCGGGGACGAACTTCTCGGCGGTGAGCGCGGCCCGCCCGTGATAGCCGCGCGCGAGCCCGGCGCCGGAGATGTGAAGCTCGCCGGTCATCCCCGGTGGCACGGGCTGCCCGAGCAAATCTAGGACGTGGACCGCGATGCCGGCGAGCGCGGGCCCGATCGTCACGCGGCCATCCCTGCACTCGGCCCACGTCGCGCACACGGTGCTCTCGGTCGGGCCGTAGGCGTTGACGAACCGGCGGCCCGCGCGCCAGCGCTGGACGAGCTCCGGCGAGCACGCCTCGCCGCCCGAGACGACCGTCGCGAGCGCCGGCAGATCGGTGTCCCGCAGCGCCGCCAGGACCGACGGCGGCAACAAGACGAGGGTGATCGCGTGCCGGCGCAGCGTCTCGATCAGCGGCTTGCCGGGTTGCAGCTCCGGCGCCGGCGCGAGGACGAGCGTGCCGCCCGACGCCAGGGTCGCGAAGATCTCCCACACGGAGGCATCGAAGCTGAGCGACGCGAACTGGAGCACGCGGCTGGTCGGCCCGACGTCGAACATCCGGATCTGGTTCGCGATCAGGTTGGCCAGGCCCGCGTGCTGGAGCAGCGCGCCCTTCGGCTGCCCGGTCGAGCCCGACGTGTAGATCACGTAGGCGAGGTGCTGCGGATCGACGGCGATCGGCGAAGCCGCGTGGTCACCCGCCTCGATCGCCTCGACCTCGAGCACCGGCACGCCGGGGGGAAGCACCCCGCGCAGGTGGTGGTGCGCCAGCACGAGCACCGGCCGCGCGTCGTCGAGCATGAAGCGCAGCCGGTCCAGCGGATACGCCGGATCGAGCGGCAGGTACGCGCCGCCCGCCGCGAGGATCCCGAGCACGCCGGCGATCATGTCGAGCGATCGATCGACGCAGATCGCGACTCGCGCCTCGGGCCCGACGCCCCGTGCGCGCAGGGCGTGCGCGATCCGGTTCGCCCTGCGCTCGAGCTCGGCGTAGCTCACCTGCCGGTCGCCGTGGATCACCGCGATCGCCTCGGGCGACACGCGCGCCCGGTCGCGAACCAGCTCGTGCGCCGAGCGCGGCGCGAACAGCTGCGACAGCGGCCGGTCGGGCGCGTCGAGCGCGCGCAGCAGCAGGGTCTCGAGCTCGGCCGCGAACGTGACGATGTTGCCCCGCTCGAACAGATCGGTGCGGTACTCGAACGCGGCGACCAGGTCGACCCCGTCGTCGCTGAGCCGGACCGAGAGCTCGTCGAGAACGCTGCCGGTGTCGGGAACCTCGACGCTCCAGATCTGACCCTCGGGCGCCGGTGGCTCGGCGGCCGTCGCGATCACGCCGAACGACACCTGAAACAGCGGCGCGCGGCTCCCCCCCCGCGTGCGCTTGAGCGCGGCGACCACCTTCTCGAACGGTGCATCCCGATGATCGAACGCGGCGCGAACGACGCCGCGCACCCGCTGGATCAGCTCGCGCAGCGTTGGATCGCCGGAGACATCCGCGCGCAGCACGACGAGATCGATCAGCAGGCCGAGCGCGCCCTCCAGCTCCGGACGATCGCGCGTGCTGATCCCCGTGCCGACCACGAGGTCCGTCTGGCCGGTGCGCCTCGCGAGTTGCGCGTAGAACACGGCGAGCAGCGTCATGAACAGGCTGACGCCCTCGCGCTGCGCGAGCTCGCGCGCGGCGGTCGCGAGCGCTCGCGGGATCGGGACGACCAGGTGCGCCCCGGGATGATCGGGCTCGGGCGGCCGCGGAAAGTCCGCCGGCAACTCGACGACGGGCGCGCCGGCGAGCTGCTGCGTCCAGTACGCGAGCTGGCGCTCGAGCTCCTCGGGCGCCATCGCGTGTCGCTGCCAGTGCGCGATGTCGGCGTACTGCACCGCGAGGGGCGCGAGCGGCGACGGCCGGCCGGTGCGGAACGCGTCGTAGAGCGCGCTCAGCTCGCGGACGAGCACGTCGATCGACGCGGCGTCGTAGACGATGTGGTGGATCGCGAGCAGGAGGACGTGATCGCCGGGCGCGAGCTGGACGAGCTTCGCGCGCACGAGGCGATCGTGCGCCAGATCGAACGCGGGCCGGGCCTGGGCGCGCGCCAGCTCGAGCACTCGATCCTCGCGAGTCCGTCCGGACAGCGGGCCCTCGATCGCGAGCGGCAGCTCGATGGTGAACGGGGGTGCGATGACCTGGACGAGGTTGCGCCCGACGAGCCGGAAGTTGGTCCGCCAGATCTCGTGACGTGCGATCACCTCGGTGAAGCAGCGCGCCAGTACGTCCGCCGCGAGGTCGCCGCGCATGCCGATCGCGATCGACACGTTGTACGGCCGCGGACCGCCGGCGCGGAGCATGCGCTCGACGAACCACAGCCGCTCCTGCGCGTTCGACAGCGGCAGGACGCCCTCGCGGCTGATCGGCACGATCGGCTTGCTTGCCCGCCGTCCCTGCAGCTGATCGGTCTTGGCCTCGGTCTTGGCCTCGAGCTGGGCCTCGATCTCGGTGGCGACGCGCGCGACCGTCGGCGCCGCGAAGAACTGCCCGAGCGAGAGCTGGACGCCGAACTCGGCGCAGATCTTGGAGACCAGCCGGATCGCCAGCAGCGAGTGGCCGCCGAGCTCGAAGAAGTCGTCGTGCGTACCGACGCGATCGACGCGCAGCACCTTGCACCACAGCTGCGCGACTACTTGCTCGACCGAGCTGGCCGAGCCGGCCCAGCTGGCCGTGTCTGCCGAGTCCGCCGAGTCCGCGCGATCGCCCAGCTCGGCAGCCAGCACGGCCTCGAGCGCGTCGGCGACGCGCGAAACACCGCCGCGATCGAAGCTCGCCGGATCCGCGACCCACGCGAGCGTCACGGTGTGATCGGCGAGCTCCTGGACGACCAGCTCGAGCGCGAACTTGGCGTCGTTGACCGGCACGTAATCGTGCTCGAACGAGATCGGCCCTGCGTCGTGACGGCTCGACGCGAGCTGCGTCGAAGCCTGCACCTGCACGAGCGGCACGCCCCGGCCTCGCCCGACGAGCCGCGCGATCTCCGGCAGCGGCAGCATCCCGTGGGGGACCGCATCCGCGATACCGGTCATCAGGTTGCGCGCGACGGCCTCGAGGCTCGGTCGATCCGCGAGCTCGACGATGACCGGCAACACCCCGGTAAAGCACCCGGGCAGCCGCTCCGACGCCGGCGTGCGATTCGCCGTCGCGACGCCGAGGACGAACCGGCCGCCGCCGGCGTGCGGCTCCAGGAGCCGCGCGAACGCCGCGTAGAGCACCGACGACCGCGTCAGGTTGCGCTGGCGGCAGAATGCGGCGAGCCGCGCCGAGACGGCCGGCCCGAGCGGGCGGGTGAGGCGAATCGGCCGCCCGCTCGTCGCATCGTCGGGCACCGGGGACGCCGGGGGCGCCGGGAGCGCCGGGAGCGTCGGGTGGTGTACCGGGCGAGCGAGCGCGAGCGGTGCCGGCGGGTTCGCGAACGCGCTGCGCCAGAACGTGCGGCTGTCCTCGCGAGCGTCGGCGGTGCGCTCCCAGGCAGCGTGGTCGCCGTACTGGCTCTCGACCTCGGTGCGCGGCGGCAGCGGATCGCCCGCGGCGAGAAAACCGTACAGCCGCGCGAGCTCGGCGGCGATCAGGTGCTCCGACCACGCATCGGTGACGAGGTGGTGCATCATCACGAGCAGCGCGTGCTCGTCGGCGGAGAACGTCACCAGCGCACAGCGGACGAGCGGCGCGCGCGCCAGCACGAACGGCTGGCTCGCGAGCGCCTCCGCGATGGCTTCGAGCTCCGAGCGGCGGCTGCCGAGCGTTCGGGTTCGCAAATCGTTGCCACGGGGGGCGCTGCCTCCCGCCCCGCCGGCAGAGCCGTCGGGGTCCCCACCCCCCGCCGTTCGGCTCCGCCGATCGTAGATGCGGAGCGGGATGCGGGCCGACTGCCCGATCCGCTGTACCGGCTCGTCCTCGAGGACAAACGACGTGCGCCAGATCTCGTGGCGCGCGGCGATCTCGTTGAGCGCGCGCTCCAGCAGGGCCGCGACCACGGGGCCGCGGATCTGCAGCACGGGGCACTCGATGTAGCCGCGCGGGCGCCGCATCACGTCGTGCAGCACTTGCTCGTGCACCCAGATCGATTCCTGGGCGAACGAGATCGGCGCGCGATCCGCGTGCGGGCGCGGCGGGATGCGACGCGCGTCGCGCGCACCGCGGTCGCCCTGGCGGATGCGTGCCTCGGCGAACACCGCGGCGGCCTCCGCGAGCGTCGGGCTGGTCAGGAACAGTCGCACCGGAACGACCACGCCGCAGTCGACGGCGAGGCGCGAGACGACCTGCGCGGCCAGGAGCGAATGACCGCCGAGCTCGAAGAACCGGTCACCCCGGCCGACCGGCGCCACCCCCAGCAGCGACGACCACAGCGTCGCCAGCATCCGCTCTTCTTCGGTCTCGGGCGCGACATAGGCGCCGCCCGTCGCGGACGCGGCGAGCGCGGGCAACGCCGCGACGTCGATCTTGCCGCTCGGCGTGATCGGCAGCGCGTCGACGACGATGAACGCCGACGGGAGCATGTAGCTCGGCAGCTGGTCGCCGAGAAACGCGCGCAGCGCCTCGGACGGTGCCGGGCTGCGCAGCGCGACGTAGGCGACGAGCCGGCGATCGTCGTCGATCTCGCGCGCGATCACCGCCGCTTCGCGGACCGCGGGATGGCCGCCGAGCAGCGAGGCGATCTCGCCGGTCTCGATCCGGTAGCCGCGGATCTTGACCTGCGCGTCGTTGCGGCCGAGGTAATCCAACGACCTGTCCGGCAACCGGCGCGCGAGATCGCCGGTCTTGTACAGGCGTGCACCCGGGCGGCCCGAGAACGGATCGGGCACGAAGCGCTCGGCGGTCAGCGCGGGGCGGGCGTGATAGCCGCGCGCGAGCCCGGCGCCGCCGACATAGATCTCGCCCTCGGCACCCCCGGCCACGGGCGCGAGCGTCGCGTCGAGCAGGTGGAGCTCGAGATCGGGGATCGCGATCCCGATCGGGCTGCCCCGCGTGGTGGCGCACTCGGCCGGATCGATGACGCGATACGTGACGTGCACCGTGGTCTCGGTGATCCCGTACATGTTGACGAGGCGCGGCTGCGGATAACACTCGAACCACGGGACCAGGCTGCGTAGCTCGAGTGCCTCGCCGCCGAAGATCACGTAGCGGAGCGCGAGCGGAACCGGCCGCGTGGTTCGCGTCGCGGCGGCGATCAAATGGCGGAACGCCGAGGGAACCTGGTCGAGCACCGTGACCCGCTGTTCCGCCAGGAGCGCGAGGAAGTCGTCCGGCGAGCGCCGCGCGGCATCCGGCACCACGACGACGGTGCCGCCGGTCAAGAGCGCGCCCCAGATCTCCCACACCGAGAAGTCGAACGCGTAGGAGTGGAACCACGTCCACACGTCGCGTTCGTCGAACTGAAACCACGCCGCGGTCGACGCCATCAGGCGCAGCACGCGGCCGTGCGGGATCAACACGCCCTTCGGCTTGCCCGTCGAACCCGACGTGTAGATCACGTACGCGAGGTTCTCTGCGTCCACCTCTCGGGCGAGGTTTGACGCCGGCTCGCTCGCGATCGCCGCCGCATCACGCGTCAGATCGATCGACGTGCCCGCGAACGCCAGCGGCGTCGCCTCACCGGTGATCACCAGGTCCGTGCCGCAGTCCGCGAGCATGAACGCGATGCGCTCGGTGGGATAGCTCGGATCGAGCGGGAGATACGCGCCGCCGGCCTTGAGCACCGCGAGCAGCGCCACCACGAGATCGGGCGTGCGATCGAGGTGCACGCCGACGATCACCTCGGGGCCGACGCCGTGGCGCACCAGGTGATGCGCGAGCCGGTTCGCGCGCTCGTTCAACCCGGCGTAGCTCAGCACCTCGGCGCCGAGCACCACCGCGCGCGCCTCGGGACGCGCCGCCACGCGTGCCTCCACGAGGCGGGAGATCGAAGACTGCATCGCTATGCGAAGTAGGACTTCAACTCGCCGCGACGTCGCACGTCAAGGGTCGAGCAGTGGAAGCTGCCGCCGTGCTTGTAGCAGTTGCGATAGGCCACCGGAATCGGCGTGAACCCCCAGTCCTTCAGGAACTGGATGAACGGTTGTTCTTGCCGCTCGACCACGATCCGGCGCTCGTCGAGGCTCAAGGTGTTCATGACCAGCCACTCGAAGCCGCGGAACGACGGTAGGTCCCGTGGGTACGTGGTGCGCGGGCACTCGCGGACCTCCCACCCCGACCTCGCGAAGATCTCGGGCAGCGGACGCGCGGGACGATCCGGATTCACGAGCAGCTTGCCGGGGGCGAGCGGCATGAACGTGGCGTCGATGTGGACGGCGCGGTCGTCGTCGAACTCGATCTGGTGAACGCGGTACGGGGGCCCCAGGTGGCGGCGTAGCCACTCGATCCCGAACTCGTTGGTGGTATGGCTGCGCTGGAAGAACACATCGCGCCCGCAGCGGACGAGGTCGGCGGCGTCCCACACCGGCTCGTGCTCGGTGGTCACCCACGCGAAGCCGTCGCCGCGGCGGTGCGCCGGCAGGTACAGCTCGTCGGACATCTGCGGCTTGGGCGCCTGCGTCCAGCGTGCGCCGCGCCGGAAGTACTCCTTGACGAGCGCGCGGTACGCGCGGAACTCGAAGTAGCGCGAGCGCCACGACATCGGCGATTCGATCAGCTCGTCGCCGATCACCGTCAGCACGTCGCGCGGGTTGTACTGGCCGAAGCCGCCCGGCGAGTAGAAGTCCGGCGTCGAGTACGGGATCGTGTTGTCGATCAGCTCGGGGCGCCGGACGATCACGCCCTCACCCACCAGCACGCGCACGAACTCCTCGACCTCGCGCCGCGCCGGCACGAACTGCTCCTCCGTGAACGGCTGCCCGGCGTTGCGGAGGTGGTAGTCGCGAATGGTGTCGCGATGCTCGTGCGGGATCATCGCTTCGAACCCCGGCTCCCATTGCGTCACCACGGTCCCGTCGACGTGACCGACGATGACCTCCTCCAGCGGATCCCACTCGGTATGACAGCTGACCGTCCACGCGCGCTCGGACATGCGGACCTCATCGTAGCTCAGAAGTAGAACCCGCCGTTGACCTCGACGCATTCGCCTGTGAAGTAGTCGCAGTCGATGATGAAGCGGATCGCCGCGTCGATCTCGCGCGGTTCGCCCAGCCGCCCGAGCGGGATGCGCGCGACGTAGTCCGCGAGCACGGCCGGATCGATGAGATCCTCCGAGAGGATCGGCGTGCGGATCAGCCCCGGCGACACCGCCGCGACGCGGATCCCGTAGCCCGCGAGCTCGCGCGCCCACACCCGCGTATCCGCGACCACGGCCGCCTTGGCCGCCGCGTAGTTCGACTGCGCGACGTTGCCGTGGCGCGAGATCGAGGCGATGTTGACGATCACGCCGGGCGAGGTCTTGCTGGTCACCATGCGCGCGGCGACCTCGCGCGTCATCAGGAACGTGCCGGTGAGGTCGACGTCGAGCACCTTGCGCCACTGCGCGAGCGGCAGCTTGCGGCCATCGCCGTGGACGAGCAGCCCGTCGCGGTAGATCCCGGCGCTGTTGACGAGGCCGTTGACCGTGCCGTGCGCGGCGACGGCTTGCGTGACCGCGGCGGTCGCGTCCGGCTCCGACGACACGTCGGCCGCGTGGATCGAGATCCGGCCGGCTTCGCCCGCGAGCTCGCCGCGCAGCGCCTCGAGGCCCGCGGCGTCGAGATCGACCGCGGCGACCGCGGCGCCCTCGCGGCACAGGAACTTCGCGGCGCTCGCACCGAGCCCGCTCGCCGCGCCGGTCACGATGATCTTGAGATCGCGAATCAGCATGGTGTCACCGTCCGTCGATGATCCAGGTCGCGGTCTCGACGCCGTTCGCGATGCCGATCGCGCGATCGCCCAGGTCGCTGATCACCGATCCGGCCACCACGCGACACAGCACGCCCTCGATGTGCGCACCGTTCCACACGTACGGGGTGTACTCGCAGGTGAGCTCGTGGTGTTCGATCCGGCCGCCCAGATCGACGACCGGGAAGCGCTGGCGCTGGGCGACCGCGAGCTCCTGCACGATCCAGTGTTGCGACGCCCCGCGCTGGATTGCCTGCGCCCACGCGTCGTCGCCGGTGTCCCGGCCGATCACGACGTTCGCGCCGCCGCCGCCACCCGATGGCTTGATCACGAGGTGCGCGCGGTTCGCGGCGACGAACGGCAACAGGTCGACCGTGGCACCGGCGTGCTCGGTCTTGCGATCGCGCAGGACGCGCGTCCATGGCACGTGGCGCGCGAGCGCCTCCGCCAGCTCCGGCGAGAACATGGCGCGATACTGGGGGCTGCTGAGCAGCTCGAACACGACCTTGTAGCTCGCCAGAAGGCCGCGCGACAGCCCGGCGAACACCTCGACGGCACGATCCGCGATCGCCTTCAGGATCTTGACGAGCCGCTTCCGCGCGTTGATCACGAGCTCCCAGCTGACGAACGCCACGATGTCGACCTGGATCCCCGAGGCCGTCAGCTTGCCGTCGCGATACTCGAGCTCCTCGGGCTCGACGTACAGCACCGGACAGCCGCGCGCGGAGCTGTACATCAGCGGGCGGAAGATGCCCGCGCGGCGGTGCGATCTCCACAGCGCCTTGTCGAGGACCGCGACGCACGGCAGGCGTCCGCCGCGGCCGCGCTCGGCGAGCGTGGCGTACATCTGCTCGTACAGGTTCACCGTGCGCACGCGGAACTTGCGCGCGAACTCCGCGGCGATCGGCAGCCGCTCGAACGAGCGCTCGAGCTCGTACTGGAACGGCGCCGACTGCGGCTCGGAGTTGAACTCGATCAGCGTGAGCCGGCCGTCGTCGCCCATGATGCCGTCGAGCCGGCCGAGGCAGCTCGGTTTGCCGGCCTGCCGATCGAGCTCGAGCAGCGGCTCGAGGTACGCGGGGAGGCCGAGGGCGCGGCGCAGCGGCTCGTCGGCTGCGAGCCGGTCGGTCGCCAGCGAAAACGCGCGCATCACGTGTGCGAGCGACGTGCGGGTCGACGCATAGGTCGCCTCATCGATCATCAGCGGGCGCAGCACAAATGATTCGATCGGCGCCTCGTCGTGCCAGTGGCGGCGTACCTCGTCGGCGTGCTGTTGCCACCAGCCGCTCGGATCGCACGGGCCCGCGAGCAGCTCGTCGTAGTGGGCGATGGCGTCAGCTACGAGGGGCGTTGGCATCGGCTCGGAACCGCGTTAGAAATAACAGATGTCGAGCTCCATCTTCGACGACGAGCAGGCCCCGTTCGAGGTCGTCGTGAACCACGAGGAACAGTACTCGATCTGGCCCGCGGATCGCGAGCTCCCAGCTGGATGGAGCAAGGCCGGCAAGCACGGCACGAAGGCCGAGTGCCTGTCCTACATCAATGAGGTGTGGACCGACATGCGCCCGCTGAGCCTGCGCAAGAAGATGGACGAACAGGCCCCCTGATCACACCGCTCGCGCCGCTCGCGCCGCAAGGCTAGATCAGCGCCTGGTGCTGGCGTAGCGCGGTGTAGTCGGTCTTGCCGTTGCCATTGAGCGGGAGGGCGTCGACCGGGATCAGCCGGGATGGGACCATGTACGGCGGCAGGGTCGCACGCAGCTTGGCGAGCGCAGCCTCCTCGTCGGTGATGGCGGGGCCGGCCACGAAAGCGACGGTACCCTGCGCGCCACCGTCGATCGTCACCGGCCAGGCGATGACGGCGACCGCGTCGCGACCGGTGATCGCCCGCAGCGCACGCTCGATCTCGAGGAGCTCGACGCGAAACCCGAGGATCTTCGTCTGGTGGTCGATCCGCCCGGCGTAGTGAAACCCGTCGGCCCCCGATCGACGCGCGAGATCGCCCGTGCGGTACCAGCGGGCGCCGGCGATCGTCGTGAACTTCTCGGCGTCGAGCGCGGATCCATGCCAGTAGCCGCGCGCGACCTGCGAACCCGATAGCAGTAGCTCGCCGACCTCGCCCTCGGGCAGCGGTTGATCGTCGGCCCCGAACACCTCCATCTGCTGGCCGCGCAACGGCCGGCCGATCGGCACGACCGAGGAGGCGTCCGCGGATCGGTAGCGGTGCCAGCTGATCGCGATCGTGGCCTCGGTCGGGCCGTAGAGGTTGTACAGCGCCGAGTTCGGCGCCGCGGCGGCCCAGGCCTCGGCGACCGCGCCGTGGAGCGCCTCACCGCAGAAGTGGCTGACGCGCAGGCTCGGCAGCGAGCCGGGGTCCAGGAGCCCGGCCTGCCTGGCCAGCGCGGCCGCGGACGGGACCGAACACCAGCCGGTCAGCTCGTGCTCGCTCACGAAGCGAGGCCCCAGCAAGTTCGCGCTGTCCGGGATGCTGTACAGGGCCGCGCCGCTGGTCAGCGCGAGGAACATGTTGTGCCCGGACAGATCGAACGACAGGTCGGCGAGCTGGATGAGCCGATCCTCGTGCGTCACCGGCGCGATCTCCGAGATCCCACCCAGGTAGGCGAGCACGTTGCCGTGGCTGATCGGGACGCCCTTGGGCTCACCGGTGCTGCCCGACGTGAAGATGAGGTAGCAATCGTCGCCGGCGGCACGGTCCGCCCACGCCGTACGGGGGCGGGTCGCGCTGACCGTGCGATGATCGAGATACGTGACGCCGGATGCCGACCGCGGCTCGGTCGCGGCCTCGAGCGCGACCACCGTCTTGAGCGCGTGGGTCGGCTCGCGCAGCAGGTCGGAGAATCGCCGGCAGCTTTCGTTATCGACGAGGAGCGCGGTCGCGCCCGACCGCTCGAGCATGGCGCGATTGCGAGCGATCGGGTGCCGCTTGTTCAACGGGACATAGACGCAGCCCGCGCGGAGCGACGCGACGACCCCGACATAGGCGGCGAGCGAGCGAGCGGTGAGGATCGCGACCCGATCCCCTGGCTGCACGCCGGACTCGAGCAGCACGGTGGCGGTGCGCGCCGCGAACGCCAGGAGCTCATCGTAGCTGAGGGTGTCTCCTCCGGCCCAGACGGCAGGTCGCGATCCGTGGGCCGCCGCTGCGCCCGCGATCGCATCGATCAGGTTCGCCATGCCGTCCCACGGGCGATGACGACCTCGACGAGCGCTCCGATGTTGTCGAGCCGAGCCATCTCGGTCGTCCGAATCCGGAACGCGAACGCTCGCTCGACGGCGAGGATGATCCTGACGTGGGCGAGCGAGTCCCAACCCGGAACGTCGGCTGCCGTCGTTGCCGCGTCGATCACGCCGGTGGCGCGCGGTAACTCCTGGCGAATGATCTCGGTGATCTTTCCCAGCACCGCTGGGCGGTCTGCCTCGTTCACGGATCGACGCTTCCCTTCACCACGTTATACGCTAGCGGCTGCTTGGGTGGCACTCCGTGGAGCGAACCAACGTTTCGCGCGCTCGCGCTCGCGGGGGGGCTTTTCGCGATCTGGTTCGGTGCCGGTCCGTTTCCCCAGCACCAGGCCGAGACCCAGACCCAGCTGCGCCACGAGTGGCGACAGTGCGCCGACGTTGTCCTCGTCGGGGACTCGGAGCTGGGGTGGGGCCTGCATCCCGAGGTGATCGAGGACGAGCTACACGGCGCATACCGTGTCGTGAACTTCGGATACCTGAACATCTCGCTCCTGAACGACGCCTACATGGCAGGGGCCGAGGCGGTGCTCGACCCGGGGACGCCGCACCGCACGATGATCATCGGCGTCACGTCCTCGAACGTGAGCCTTCTGTCGGCGCAAAACCACCGGTTCGAGCGGGAAGCTCGCGACATCGCGGCCGCACGACACGCCGGCCATCCGCCTTCGGTCGACCTCGACTGGCACGACGAGCTCGATCTCCGGCTGCGACCCCGCGGCCTGTGCGGGCTTCTGTGGAACCTCTGCTCGTCGGGTAGTCAGCAACCGATCGGATACAACGGGCACCTCCCGGTGTTCACGTCCTGGCACGACGAGACGGCCAGGATCCCGGAGGAGATCGATACGCTCAACCCCGAGGAGCCGGTCTACGACGAGCGAACGGTCGAGCCGTTGGTTCGCCGCATCCACGAGCTGCACGAACACGGCATCGATGTCATCGCCTACGTCGCCCCGGATATTCCGGCGATCGCCGCGGTCAGCGGCCCGCGCGGTTACGACCCCGCCTGGTATGAACGCCGGCTGCGTGGGGCCGGCGCGGTCGTCGTGGCGTATCCGCCCGATCTGACGACGTTCGATGGCGTTCACCTGGACCCGCCCTCGGCGCGGCGATTCTCGCACCTGCTCGGCCGGGTGGTCGCGGCGGCTATGCCACCGCGCGCGGCGGTGCCGGCCGGGCGCTGCGCGTGGCCGCTAGAGACCGGCCACCCATGATGTTCAACTCGCTCACGTTCGTCGGCTTCGCGGCGGTGTTCTTCGCCGGCTGGTGGCTGGTTCGAGGGCGGGTGGGCAGGCCCATCGCATGGTCCTATCTCGTGGTCGGGTCGCTGGTGTTCTATGGCTGGTCGAGGTGGACGAGCACGATCGTCCTCGCCGCCATCGTGCTGGTCAGCTTCGGCTCCGGTCGGCTGATCGCGAGGTGGCCGGGACGGCGGAGCGTCCTGGCGCTCGCGATCGCGGGGGTGCTGGGCCCGTTGCTCGTGCTGAAGTACCTCGACTTCCTGATCGCGCAGGTGAACGCCCTCGGCGAGCTCGCCGGCGCCGGCGTCCACGTCGGAGCGGTCGGGCTGGCGGCTCCGCTCGGCATCAGCTTCTTCACCCTGTCGGCCATCAGCTACGCGATCGACGTCCACACCGAGGAGATCCAGCCGACCCGGAACGTGATGGAGCACGCCGCGTTCCTGGCCGTGTTCCCGGTGCTGATCTCGGGGCCGATCGTGCGAGGCCATCAGGTGCTCCCGCAGCTCGCAGAGCTGCCGGCGACGACCGCCGAACAACGCTGGGCCGGGCTCAAGCAGATCACTTATGGCCTCGTCAAGAAGTGCATCATCGCCGACCACATCGCCGGCTTCACGTCGGAGATCTATGACCTGAATGCGCCGCCGGCTTCGTCCGGACTGTGGTGGTTCGTCACGGCCCTGTACGCGATCCAGATCTACTGCGACTTCAGCGGCTACACGGACATCGCGCTCGGGCTCGGGCGCTGGATGGGCCTCGCGTTGCCCGAGAACTTCCGCCATCCGTACCTGTCGACGAGCATTCGCGAGTTCTGGGGCCGTTGGAACATCTCGTTCTCGTCATGGCTGCGCGACTACATCTACTTCCCGCTGGCGCGCGTCTGGGGCGGCAAGTTCGGAGCGGTCTCGGCCGTGATGGTGACGTTCGTGGTGTCCGGGCTATGGCATGGCGCGGCCTGGACCTTTGTCGTCTGGGGCATGCTCCACGGGGTATTGTTGATCGTCGAGCACTGGTCCGGCTGGGATCGCCGGATCAAGGCCCTGCCGGGCGGACGGATCCTCGCCACGCTGATCGTCTTCTTCACTATCTCGCTCGTGCTGGTCGTGTTCCGGGCGAATGACCTCGGTCAGGCCTGGTCGATCTTCAAGATCATGTTCTCGTTCGAGCGCACGCCATACTCGTGGGTGATGCGCGACCGCACGTCGTTCCACGAGCCGACCTGGCTCCTCTTGCCCGCGGTGTTCGTGATCGTCGAGGCTCGCCACCTGGTCGACTTCGACTCGTCGAAGTTTGCGGTGGCGATTCGCGACCGGACGAAGCTCGGATGGGTGGTAATCGCGCTGCTACTACTCGCGTGCGTCTATCTTCGAGGCAGGGCGTCGCCGTTCATCTACGCCGGGTTCTGAACGGACCGGCCGTGTGGTCGGATGGGCGTGCGTGCACTCGTCCTGCAAACCTCGTGATGCTCCTCACCGCGGCACATCTTGAGATCGCGGCGTCGCGATCGCAACATGGCGACCGCGAGCCTGGGATCCTGCAGGAAGGGATGCTATCCGGAGTATACTCGCGTTCGCGTGGCTGGTGCAGGAATTCGACGTGCCGACGAACCTCGATAACGTGACGCGCTCGATGCTCGAGGCCATGCCGCTCGGGGTGATCGTCCTCGAGCCCAACGACGCCGAGGGCGGGGAGGGCCGCATCGTGTTCGCCAATCAGAAGGCGATCGCGCTGGTCGGGCGCGAGCTGGCGGGCCGGCCGCTCGCCGAGGCGATCCCCGGCGATACCGAGGATGCGCGCGCCACCCGCTTCCTCGAGTCGATCATCGAGAACCTGCCGGCGATGGTCTTCGTCAAGCGCACCGAGGATCTCCGGTTCGTGCGGTTCAACCGCGCCGGCGAGGAGCTGCTCGGCATCGGGCGCGCCGAGCTCCTGGGCCGCAACGACTACGACTTCTTTCCCGAGCAGCAGGCCAAGTACTTCATCGATCGAGACCGCAAGGTCCTCGCGCAGGGCCACGTGGAGGACATTCCCGCCGAGCCGATCCAGACGCCCCATGGGATGCGCTGGCTGCATACGCGCAAGATCCCCGTCGTCGTGGACGGCGTGGCCCGTTACTTGCTCGGGGTCTCCATCGACATCACCGAGGAGCGGCGTGCCGAGGAGGCGCTGCGCACCTCGCACGGTGAGCTCGAGCGGCGGGTGGCCGAGCGGACCGCGGCGCTCGAGCGCGAGATCGACGAGCGGCGGCGTGCCGAGGAGGCGCTGCGGCGGGTCCAGGAGCAGCTGCTCCAGGCGCAGAAGATGGAAGCGCTCGGCCGGCTGGCCGGCGGGGTGGCCCACGACTTCAGCAACCTGCTCACGATCGTGCTCAGCTACACGAGCCTCCTCCTCCCCACGTTCGGGCCGAACGACCGGCGGCGCGACTACGTCGACGAGGTGAAGCGGGCGGGGGAGCGCGGCGCGGCGCTGACCCAGCAACTGCTCGCGTTCAGCCGCCAGCAGGTGATCGAGCGCCGGGTCCTCGACCTGGCCCAGATCATCCGGGAGATGGACGCCATCGTCCGCCGGCTGGTCGGCGAGGACGTGGCCGTGGAGACGATCATCGCGCCCGATCTGGGCCGCATCAAGGCCGACGCGGGCTCGATCGAGCAGGTGATCTTGAACCTGGTGATCAACGCGCGCGACGCCATGCCGGTGGGCGGCAAGCTGACGATCGAGGCCAAGAACGCCGAGTTCGACGAGACCTACGGGCGCGAGCACCTGGGCGGCATCCTCGGTCCACAGGTGCTGCTCGTCATCACCGACACCGGTGTCGGCATGGACAAGGCGACGCAGCAGCGCATCTTCGAGCCGTTCTTCACCACCAAGCCCAAGGGCAAGGGGACGGGGCTCGGCCTCGCGACGGTGTTCGGCATCGTCACGCAGGCGGGCGGCAATGTCTGGGTCTACAGCGAGCCGGGCAAGGGCACGACCTTCAAGGTGTACCTGCCGTGCACCGACGAGGTGGAGGAGCCCGACGTGTCCCGGAGCGCGGCGAACTCGTTCCGGGGGACCGAGACGATCCTCGTCGCCGAGGACGAGGAGCAGCTGCGCAACGCGGTGCGCCGCGCGCTCGAGCGGCAGGGCTTCTCGGTGCTGGTCGCCTGCAGCGGCCCCGAGGCCATCGAGCTGTGCGAGGGCCACGCGGGCCAGATCGCCCTCCTGCTCACGGACATGGTCATGCCGGGGATGAGCGGGCGCGAGCTCGTCGATCGGCTCGCCCCGCTCCACCCATCGCTCAAGGTCCTCTACATGTCCGGGTACACCGAGAAGACGCTCGCGAGCCCCGAGCTCAACGACGCGCACATGGCGTTCCTGGCCAAGCCGTTCACGCCCGAGTCGCTCGTGCGCAAAGTGCGCGAGGTCATCGACGGCTGAGCGACGCCCAGGGACGGCTGAGCGACCGCATATCGCGTAGCCACCGGGAGACACGCCCGCGCGAACGCGGCGAGAGCCTCGCAGAGGGGCTCGTCGCAGCCGATCGAGCCATCGTGGGGCAGCGTGGCGCAGGACGGGCTATGCTCGGGCCCGTGCCGGCCATGCCGCCCGTATCGCCCTCGTCGCCCTCGCCGCCCTCGTCGCCCTCGCTGATCGATGAGCTCCTCGCCCAGGAGGTCGGTTCCCTGCCGGAGTTGATCCACCTGCACGCGGTGGCGCGGCCCGCCCACCCGGCGCTGATCCTCGGCGACGAGCGGCTCGACTTCGCCGGCCTCGATGCGCTGATGGATCGGGTCGCGGCCGCGCTGCAGCGGGACGGCGCGGGCACGGGGAACGTCGTCGCGGTCGCCGCGTCGAGCTCGATCGCCTATGTCGCGGTCTACCTCGGGGCCGTGCGCGCGGGCGCCTCGGTGGCACCGCTTCAGCCGGGCGCCGCCGCCGATAGCCTCGCCGCCATGATCGACGACGCCCGGGCCACGCACCTGTTCCTGGACGCGTCTGTCGCGCGGTCGCTCGACGCCGCGAGCCGGCCGATCTCCGCGACCCGCGTGGCGCTCGACGGTTCGGCCGCCGGTCGGCCGTTCGCCGAATGGCTGGTACCGCCGGGCACCGCGCCGCGCGCCGTCGCGCTCGATCCCGGGGCGCCGTTCAACCTGATCTACTCATCGGGGACGACGGGCACGCCCAAGGGGATCGTCCACGCGCACCGCATGCGCTGGGCGCACGTGCGCCGCGGCCACCTGTTCGGCTACGGGCCCGACGCGGTCACCCTGGTGTCGACGCCGCTGTACTCGAACACGACGCTCGTGAGCCTCCTGCCCACGGTCGCGCTCGGCGGCACCGTGGTCCTCCTGCCGCGGTTCGACGTCGCCGAGTTCCTGCGCCTGGCGGAGCGCCATCGGGTCACCCACGCGATGCTCGTGCCCGTGCAGTACGAGCGGCTGCTCGGGCACGACGGGTTCGACCGCGCCGACCTGTCGAGCTTCCGCATGAAGTTCTGTACCAGCGCGCCGTTTTCGGCCGCGCTCAAGGCCGACGTCCTGCGGCGCTGGCCGGGCGGGCTGGTCGAGTACTTCGGCATGACCGAGGGCGGCGGGACCTGCATCCTCGTCGCGCACCAGCACCCCGACAAGCTCGCCACCGTCGGTCGGCCCGCCGAAGGCCACGACATCCGCGTCCTCGATGACCAGGGCCGGGAGCTCCCGCCGGGTGAGATCGGCGAGGTCGTCGGCCACTCGCCGTTCACGATGATGACCGGCTACCACAACCAGCCCGACGCAACCGCGGCCGTCGAGTGGCACGACGCGGCCGGCAAGCGGTTCATCCGCACCGGCGACCTCGGCCGGTTCGACGCCGATGGCTTCCTCACGCTGGTGGGCCGCAAGAAGGACGTCATCATCTCGGGAGGGTTCAACATCTACCCGGTCGACCTCGAGGCCGCGCTCACCGCGCACCCGGCCGTGACCGAGGCGGCGGTGGTCGGTGTGGCGTCGGCGCGCTGGGGCGAGACGCCGGTCGCCTACGTCGTGCTGGGGCCCGGGGCCACGGTCGAGGCCGAGGCGCTCCGCACGTTCGCCAACGCGCGCCTGGGTAACACGCAGCGGCTCGCCGACGTCGTCATCGTCGACGCATTGCCGCGGAGCACGATCGGCAAGGTGCTCAAGCGCGAGCTGCGCGCGAGCTACGCGGGCCCGGCAGCAGGCTGACCTGCCAGCGCGATCGAGCTACCGAGGCCCGCGGCTGGTGGGCGGCCCGGATCGGTGGAGGCGACGAGCACCGAGTCGCTCGCGACCGCCGCGGAGACAATCGCCTGCGAGTGGCGATGGCAGGCCACCTTGCCAAGGTTGACGTCGAACAGGGTTCGAATCCCTTCTCCCGCTCGATTTAAGCTATTGTAAGTCCTCGATTCTCACTCTGGATGCCCGAAGCCGCTGCCACGTGGCTGCCACGCGCACCGAGCATCTTGAGGATCCGGCGATCCGGATCGGTCTCATTGCAGCCCGCGGCCACGATCGACTCCGGGATGTCGCGCCGATGGTTCTCGGCGACGTGGACGTACAGCATTGTCTCGTCGATCCGCTTGTGGCCGAGCCACGCCTGCAGCCGCCACGGGTTCACGCCGAACATCGCGGCGTGGGTTCCGTACGAGTGCCGCAGGGTATGCCAGTAGCGGACCGGCAACCCAGCTCGCCGGCAGATGCGCTCGATCGCGTGGCAGGTCTGCCCGTCGCGCTTCGCGCTGCCATCGAAGCTACGAACGACGAACCCTTCGCGCACAGTCTCCAGGCGTTTGAGCGCCAGTTCGAGCGTGCTAGTCATCGGGATCGTCCGCCGCGTGCGCCCCTTCGGCGTCGTCGTCTCGCCGTGACAGGTCTGCTGGTTCACCGTGATCGTCTTCGCGATCAGATCAACGTCCTCACGCCATCGCAGCGCCTTGACCTCACCGCTGCGTAGCCCCGCTTCGCCCGCGAGACACACCGCCGCGTACCAGTCTGCGCCCTCCACCTTCGCCGAGGCGAGGAGACGAGCATACTGCTCGAAGTCCCACGACTCGATCTCGGGCCGCTCGACCTTGAACAGGCCGATCTTTGGCGCCTTCGCGATCAGCTCGCAGTCGGCGGCGTACTTCAGCGGCTTCGACAGCACCGCCAGGACGTTGTTGATGCGCTTCTCCCCCAGCTCCTTCTCGACGAGCGAAGCGCGAAACGCCGCGATCTCCCCGGTTCCGATCTCGTCGAGCCGCCGATGCCCGAACACCTCCTTGATATGGCATTCGTAGATGCTCGCCTTGCTCTTGACCTCGGTCGGCTTGTTGCGCCGCCCCACGACCCACTCGCGCCAGAATCTTCCTGTGAACCATTCGTCAAACGTCGGCACCTCCTTCTTCGCAGGCTCGGGCACTGGCTTCGGCTTGGCCGCCAGCTCCTTCGCTCGTTGCTCGGCTGCGAGCGCCCCGACTTTCGAGTTCGCAAACGCCTGGAGGTCTCCCGGCGTACCAGGAACCCCGTAGAGCCGCGTCTTCGTCCCGTCGGGAAGCTTCACGATGGCTCGAAAGAACCATCCGCCCGTTCTTGGATCGCGTCGTACAGGCATCACTGCCCTTCCTTCGCGTCCTGCGATGACCACGATCCCAACCATCGCACGAGCGCGGCGCGGCTCAACCGGATCGCCCGCCCGATCCGCCGGTGCGGGATCTCCCCGCGGCCGATCGCGTCGTAGACCGCGTTGCGCCCGAGCCGGAGGAACTTCGCGGCCTGCTCGACCGTGAGGACGTCGCCGTCCTGGAAGGCGCCGCTGTCGTCGGTGGCGCTCATACTCTGCCGCTCCCGCCAGCGCCGAGGTGGCTCGCCATCGCCGTCACGGCAGCGTCCTCGACGTGCAGTCCGCCGTGGGCCTGCAGCCATCGGCGAGGCGATCCGGACCTGGGCGCGGACCTCCCCCGCGAGGTCCGCCGCACCATGTGGACGTCGGTCGGCGACATCGGATCCCGCTACGGGTGGCCCTCGTGCAGGTAGAACAGCTCGTCGCGCACGGAGACCTTTTTGAGCGCCTCAGCGATCGACAAGCCGTTCAGCGCGGCGATGGCCGTGAGCTCGCCCGCCGCGAACGCGGCCTCGCGCAGCGCCTCGGGCGGCATATCGAAAGTCGAGTGGCCCGACCGTAGATCGGCGACGAAGCCCGTAACCGTCGGGGCGAGCGAGTCGCAGGACCACGCGGCGGTGTGGAGGCGCTGGGCGCAGGAGCGGATCGCGCCCAGGACTTGATCGGCAGCGCGTTCATCGGCGCTGACGAGGGGATGCTGGCGATGCGGGTGCTTGTGGTTCATCGTGCTCCTCCGATCAGGCGGTTCATCGGTGCCTTCGGTCGCGACGAACACGATCACCGGGTGTGCCCAGGTCTTGCTGCAGCCTCGACTGGCTCGCGATCCACGCGCGGAGCTCGGAGATCGGAACGCGCACAGCGCGGCCGATGCGGAACGTCGGCAACTCGCCGCTCCGCGCCATCGCGTACGCCTTGGTGCGTGAGATCCGGAGCGCTCTGGCTGCGCCGATGATGGTGAGGGTCAATGGCTCCATGTGGTCGGCGGGACAACGCAGAACGCCGCGGTGACACGACCATGCAGGAGCATGGTAGGGTGGGAAAGTCCTACAAGGGCCCTACATGGCGGGACGTCACCCTGCGCCTACCTCAGACCGCGTCTGGCCGCGCTTCTCGCGCTACGTGATTGACGGCGGCTACCTCCGGCCGGCGACGGGCGCGAAGCTGTCCTGGTACGACCCATGGGAGGATTTCCTCGCCGTGCGGCGCAGCTCCGCCTCGGCCGAGGTCGCGTTCGACAGCCTCCTGCGGCTGCTGGACCGGGCGAGGGTAAAAATGCCTAGCGCGGATGAGATCGCCCGCGTCGGGCGCCGGCACGTGTCGCCCTCCAAGGAGGACGGCGGGATCCTCCGTCCGTCGTTGATGACGTACGAGATCGACCAGCCGGCGGTGCTCGCCTGGGTGGCCCAGCATGGCCTGCTCGGTCTGCTCCACCACCGACTGGAAGCCGCGCATTCCTACGACCGCGGCGTCTTGTCATCGTTCGTCTCCTGGTCGCGAGGAGCCTGGCGCCGCGTCGAGAACGAGGTGGACGCCGGGAGCCGGGACGCGCTCCGCTCTATGGCACGCGACAGGGGCGAGCTGAACGAATCGTACGCCATCGTACGACCGCTCGCGGCGCCCGGCGCGGAGGTGAGGCTATCCGACAAGGCATGGGCGGCCTACTTCCCTACGCTGACCAAGGCGGACCTGGCCCGCGTGCCGGACATGCTCGCGGACGGCTCGGCGTGGCCGCACTACGCCGAGTCGATCGACGACTTCATCAGCGCGGCGGTCTCGTTGCGGACCCTCCTGGCCTCGCTGCGCGAGCCGAAGCGGCGCGGCTTCGACGCCGGCAGCGGGCTGTTCTTCCTGGAAGAACTGCTGCACCCGGTGCGGCGAACCCTTCGCGTGGGTGCCAACGGCGTGCTCGAGTCGGCCTGGGCGTCGCCGTCGTTAATCGGCAGCATCGGCGCCATGATCTTCGACGACCTCACGCGCCAGGGGCGGGTCGCGGAGTGCGCGAGGTGCGGGCGCCCGCGGATCTCGCGGCGCGCGTTGTACTGCTCGGAGGCGTGCAAGAAGGCCGCGGAGATGGCGCGGTACCGCGCTCGACGATAGCGCCACGGTGAAGCAGAGCAGAGCCGGACCGAGCTTCAGTTTTCCGCGTGAACTCGTCATTGGAGTCAGTTTGGTCCAGAAAACTGGCTACTCACCCAGCTGATTTTACTACACAATCCCGGGGTACGCGGGAACAGGGCCTCTCTGGCCTATCATTACAACGAGACAACGGCTCCACCCCAGCACACGAGAGGTGCCTATGCCCGCGACGATCACTGCGTCAGTCCAGCTCCCAGTTCACCTTCGTGCCCGCCTTGAGCACGTCCGCCTCGCCCGCGCCGAGCGCAGTCAACGCGTGCCGCGGCTGCGTGAGCTGATCATCGAGGCGATCACGAGGTTCATCGATGAGGAACTCGCGGTGGCATAGCGGGCGGCTTTGCGCCGGAACCGGCGCAGCGGTCGCGGGCTGGCACCCGCGCCACCTCCCCATCAACCCATCAACCCGTTCTGCGGCCCCAGCACTCTATCGGTGCCGCAGGTAGGTCTCCAATGACATTCCCACGAGAACCCCGAAATAGCAACCACTTCCCAGCGGGCATCGAGACGCCTGATGACGCGTGCTGGACTATGGCGCTCCACCACGCCAGCCATGCGGTCGTCGGCAACGTTCTCGACGTCCCCTACAGCGACATCAGGCTCGGTTGCACAGACGGCGAGCACCTCGACATCTTTCTCGCCAACCGGCATGCTCTCGAAAGACGCCACGATTTCAGTGCAGCGTGGCCGTACCTGCGCCACGCCGTGATGTTCGTGCTGGCCGGCAGCGTGGCGGAGTGGCATCAGCGCCCGATCACCCCCCTGCGTATCAACGTTGATACGCTGGAAGCGTCGTCGGCTCTTGCCCTGCTCGTCGACGGCCCGACCGCATTGATCGAAATCGCTGAGGCTACGCGCCTGCTGGTCGAGGCGAACTGGCACTGCATCGAGCACGTGGCTCGCGAGCTTCTTGCGTACGAACGCCTTGCTGCATCGGACGTCAAGCACCTCGTCCGAGGACTGACGGTCATCCCCGACGGAGTCGTAATGGAAGGGGGCCCCCATGCGAACTAGCGACAAGGTCACAGGTGCCCCCCCGAGGCCCCGGACCATTGGCCTCTTCGAGGCTCTGGGATTCTTCGCGCCGTATGGCCAGCAACCTTGCATCGAGATCGTTCAGCCGTGGACGTCCTGGGCGGACCTGATTGTCGGGGCGGAGGACGAACTGCACGCGGGAGCTCTTGCGCTTGCACGACGTGGGTTTCGCATCTTTCCGGTCTGGGCGTCTCGTGTCGGAGGCGACTGCGTCCAGTGCGTATTGGTGGGTCGTGGTGATGCCTGACCACGTCGCCGGGGCGCGGGGGCTGTGTCTTTCCCGCGAGAAGGCGGTGCTGCGATGACGCGCGCCAAGAGCCCGAAGGGCCAGTCGAGCAAGCCGCCCATCTCCAACCTCAAGCGCGCTCACGAGCTATGGGGAAAGGCCCCCGACGACGACTGGTATGCCCCGATCGCAGAGCTGTCGCGCGAGCGCGGTGGCGATGCCCGGATCAAACCACCTCATGTCGTAATCACATGCCCATGGCATGACGACACTCAACCGAGTTGTCACGTCACGCCGTCCCGCGGACTCGTCAAGTGCTTCAGCTGCGGTGCGGTCGCCGTCGAACCTGTGCGCCTGGTGGCGGCGCTGCGTGGGAAGGGCGTGCTCGACGCGGCGACTTGGCTCCGTAAGCGGCTCGGCGTGAGAGGCATACTGACGACGGAGAT
>Ga0308175_100000131_pt1 | contig 56762 bp, 50 predicted proteins | sample PhyCR1_3_FD_203893 | JGI IMG/M metagenome (GOLD analysis project Ga0308175, IMG submission 203893) | Soil microbial communities from UC Gill Tract Community Farm, Albany, California, United States - DLSLS.C.R1 | ecosystem: Environmental > Terrestrial > Soil > Agricultural land | place: USA...
TGGGGTTCCCTCGGGCCAAAGCATCGCGGGGCCCCTTCCCCGCGATCGATCGATAGCCCTCGGTCACAGCTTCGCCAGGCGCCGCGAAGCCTCCCACAGCGCCGCGCGCATCGCGGCGTCGCGCGCGGCCGGCGCCGGTTGGGTCTGGATCCCCTCGCTGAAGTAGCTGCCGGACGGCGCGCTGACCGCCTCCTCGCCGGCGAGCCGGATCTGGGTCTTCGCGCCGGTCTCCGCCGCGGCCCCGGCGATGGGCCCGAAGCCCTGGCGCAACAGCTTGGTGCTGATCACCCCGGGGTGGACGCCGTACGCGACCAGGAGGTTCGAGGGGTGGCGCTCCGCGAGCTCCATCGCGTGCATCACGTTCGCGAGCTTCGACATCGCGTACGCCGCGTACCCGGTCCAGCCATTGGCGAGCGTCAGATCGTCGATGTGGATCCGCCCACGTGTGTGCGCGATCGACGCCACGTTGATCACGCGTGACGGCGCGTCCGTGGCGCTCGCCTCGAGCCGCGGCGCGAGCAACTCGGTCAGGAGGAACGGCCCGATGTGGTTGACCGCGAACGTCAGCTCGATGCCGTCGTCGGTGATCACCCGCTCGTCGGCGAAGATCCCCGCGTTGTTCACCAGCACGTGCAGCGCGGGGACGCGCGCCAGGATCTGCTCGGCGCCGCGACGGACGGCCGCCAGCGATCCCAGATCGAACGATACGCCTTCGAGCTCGGCCCCGGGCAGCTCCTCACCGAGCGCGGCGAGCGCGGCGTCGACCTTGGACTTGGCGCGCCCATGGAGAATCACCTTCATGCCACCGGCGGCCAGCGCGCGGGCCGTTGCACGGCCGATGCCGTCGGTCGATCCGGTGACGAGGACAACGCGGCGTTGCGTCATGCCGCGAAGATAGTTTATTTTTGCGCGCGCAGGGCGTAGAGCAGCGGTGGTGGGAGGTGCGGCGGCGGTGGGTCGGTCGAATCGTTGTCGTGGCCGCCGCTGCGGCGCGCCTGCGAGGTGACGGGCACAACGCCGGTCCACGCCTCCAGCATGGCGAACGCCTCGTCGCGATCCTCCGGAGCGAGGCTCTCGAGCCGCGCGCCGTGGGTCCCCTGCGGCTGCGTCAGGGCGTCCGAGTCCTTGGCGACGCCCAGCACGAACTTGCCGAGGGTCCAGGGATCCCACTCGCCGTAGATGAACAGCAGGCGATCGCCCCGAACCGTGACGAACGTTTCGATGTCAGTGGCCCACTCCCGGCTGTACGCCGGCTCCGGCGCCGGTAGCATGTTCGCGTAGGCGTCCTCGCCGTACTTCTGATACGGCTGGAGGTACGCGACGTCCACCTCGGGGTAACCGAGCTGCGCTTCGGACTCGTAGTAGTACGCCTCGAAGTAGCCGATCTGCTCGTCGTCGTCGTCCCACACCGGCGAGACCTTGTCGAGGAAGGCAAACAGCTCGTCATCGCTCGCGGTCACCGCCGGCACGTTCGCGCACTGCGCGACGCCGAAGTACTGCCAGAACGTCCACTCGAGGCTGACGATCGCGGCCTCCACCGCCGGGCCGATCGCGACCCGCGTGTACGTGTGCGAGGTCTGGAGCGCCGCGCGCGCCTGCATCGCGTCGCGCCGCAGGATCATCTGCGTGGCGACGTCGCGCACGGCCTGCCGGCAACCGCCCGGGTCGGCCATCGTGGCAAACGCACCGTACCGTGCGTCCGGGGCGCCGAGCGTCAGCGGCGCGACGTACGCCACCGTGCCGTCGACATCGTCGGGATAGAACCGGCGGTGAGCCACGGCGGTCAACCCGCCCTTCGAGCCGCCCGTCGTGACGAACGCGCCGCCGTAGATCGTGCGCAGCGCGACGATGATCGCGTGCTCGTCCGCCGCCATCTGCTCGATCGTCAGCTTCGTCCAGTCGGTCGGCACCGGCCGCGACGCGCCGTAGTACCGGTGCTCGATCGACACCTGATTGGCGCCGAGCAGCTTGGTGAGCTCGACCGGCCGATCCAGGTAGTAGTCGGTATACCCCGACGTCTGGACGATCATCGGGACCGTGGCGAGGCTGGACCGGTGGAGCAGCGAGACCTCTTGCAGGAACGTGCCCTGGCTCGGATCGTCGTGATCGACCGGCTGCTCGAAATGCAGGACGTAGTACTGGAAGTCGGTCTGCTCGGTCGGCGCCAGATCGGCGGTCACCCCGGGCAGCGCACGCAGCCGGGCGAGCAGCTCGTCCGACGTGAGCCCCTGCGGCTGGATGTTGTCACCACACCCGCTGGACGCGATCCCGCTGCCCGCGATGGCTGCAGCAACGATCAACGCGCCAGGCGCACGAAGCATGCGGGGAAACCTTGCCATGCAACGAGGTCCTGCGACGCTGGCAATCGCCAACTTTTACAGTTGGTTTGCGCTACCTTGCCACAACACAGAGTTCCAGGGTAGGCATGGCCACCTATGGCACTGTCCGTCGGGATCGTTGGTCTCCCTAACGTTGGCAAGAGCACCGTGTTCAACGCGCTCACCGCCGGCAAGGCCGAGGCCGCTAACTACCCGTTCTGTACCATCGACCCGAACATCGGGATCGTGCCCGTCCCCGACGAGCGGATGCGGCGAATCGAGAAGCATATCAAGACCCAGAAGGTGATCCCGGCGATCGTCGAGATCGTCGACATCGCCGGCCTGGTAGCAGGTGCGTCACAAGGCGAGGGCCTCGGTAACAAGTTCCTCGCGAACATCCGTGAGACGAACGCCATTCTCATGATGGTTCGCTGCTTCGAGGATCCAAACGTGATTCACGTCTCGGGCTCGGTCGACCCGATGCGCGACATCGAGATCATCGATCTCGAGCTCGCCCTCGCCGACCTCGAGACCGCCGAGAAGCGGCTCAAGAAGGCGCAGGGGGCCGCGAAGACGGGGAACAAGGAAGGCAAGATCGAGCTCGCCCTCGCCGAGAAGGTCCACGCCCACCTGACGGCCGGCAAGGCGGCGCGCACGCTGGCCTTGTCCGACGACGACAAGAAGCAGGTCGCGACGTTTGGCCTGCTCACCACCAAGCCCGTGCTGTACTGCTGCAACGTCGGCGAGACCGATCTGCCGAACGGCAACGCGTGGAGCGACGCGGTCCGGACGCGCGCGAAGGTCGAGGGCGCCGGCGTCGTCGTCCTGTGCGGCAAGGTCGAGGCCGAGCTCGCCGAGGTCGGCGACGCCGATCGCGACGAGCTGCTCGCGTCCTACGGCCTCACCGAGCCCGCGCTCGCGACCCTGGCGCGCGAGTGCTACCGCCTGCTCGGCCTGCAGTCGTACTTCACCGCCGGCGAGAAGGAGATCCGCGCGTGGACGATCCGCAAGGGCGCGCTCGCCCCCGAGGCCGCCGGCGTGATCCACACCGACTTCGAGAAGGGCTTCATCCGCGCCCAGGTCTACACGCTCGCCGATCTCGAGCAGTACGGCACCGAGGCCGGCATCAAGGCCGCCGGCAAGCTGCGGATGGAAGGCAAGGAGTACGTCGTCCAGGACGGCGACATCATGCACTTCCTGTTCAACGTGTGAGCGCGGCCTCCGGCGCGACCGCCGCGCGGTCGTGCCACAGCACGATGCCGCCCATCAGGCCCGCGACGTTCGACGTGATCGTGACGTTGTCCGGCAGCTCGATCGTCAGGTGCTTGGCGTTGCCGCCGCCGAGGAAGAGGTGCCGTGGGTTCCACACCGGCTGGATCTGCGCGATCACCTTGGCGACGCGGCGATTCCACTTCTTCTTGCCGACGCGATCGAGCGCCTTCGCCCCGACGTACTCCTCGTAGGTCTTGCCGTTGCCGAACGGATGGTGCGCGAGCTCGAGGTTGGGCACGTAGATCCCGTCGAAGTAGATCGCGCAGCCCAGGCCCGTCCCGAGGGTCAACACCATCTCGACGCCGTGGCCCGCGATCACGCCGTAGCCCTGCACGCCGGCGTCGTTGCACACGCGGACCGGCCGGCCCAGCTGCTCGGTCACCGCCTTCGCGAGATCGAAGCCGCGCCACTGCTTGCTGAGATTTGGCGCGGTCAGCGTGACCCCGTCGACGACGACGCCCGGGAACCCGATGCTGATCCGGTCGAACGCGCCCAGCGGCTCGATGAGCTTGCCGATCGCGGCCAGCAGCGCGTCGGGGGTCGCCGGCCGCGGGGTCTCGACGCGCACCCGATCGGTCTGCGCGCGGCCGTCGGCGCCGAGGATCAGCGCCTTGAGCCCGGTGCCGCCGATATCGATGGCGAGCGTGCGGAGGTTCGAGATGGCGGTCGCGGCGTTGCGGTCTGACATGGCTCCCCTGAGATCGAGCAACTCGATCCGCTCGCAAGGATACCGTTCCGCCGTGGGCTGTGGTGACGCCGGGGCGACGATCCGTGCAATTGGCACCCGCGGTCGCCGCGGTCACAGCCGGATGGTCGCGAGCCACATCACGACCCGGCACGGCACCACCGCGCGATCGGCATAGCCGGCCGCGAGCCGCGCGCGGATCGCCGGGGCGTCGCCGCCGGGCAGCTGGTAGCTCGCGCCCAGGAACCGCCACACCTCGTCGAACGGCCCCGACAGATCGAGCACGAAGCGCTCGAACCTGGGCCCGCCTGACCCGCCCGGCGCGCCCCGGCACGCGAACAGCTCGCGCCAGCCGGCCTCGCTGCGCGCGCGGCGGTCGCCGAACCCACCGCCCCGCGGCGCGGCGATCGCCAGGAAGCGGTGAAACGCGTCGTCCGTGTCGTCGGTGTTGTCGCCCTCTCCCGCGGCGCCGCCCGCGGTCGGCCCCCCGCCGAGCACCGCCGCGAACACCCCGCCCGGCACCACCACGCGGCGCAGCTCGCAGGCCACGCGCTCGAGCTCGTCGAACAGCATGAACGCCAGGTGGCACACGCACGCATCGAACGCGCGATCGGCGAACGGCATCGCCTGCGCCCGGCCGGCCACGATCGCCGCCGCGCCGTCGTCCCGGCCGCGCGAGGGTGCGAGGTCGAGCCCGATCGCCCGCGGGCCGAGCCGCGCCACCAGGTAGGTATCCCCGCACCCCAGATCGAGCACGCGAGCGCCATGCGGCACCGCCGCGATCAGCCGATCGTAGCTCGTGGCGTGCCCAGGCCGGGCGAACACCGACGACGTGATCCCGGGCCGCGCGACATGGAACCGGCGCAGGAACGCCTCGCGATCGCTCACCCCACCACGCTACCTTGTCGCGCCTTGTCCTCGCACCCGCCGGGCGCCCCGACGCGCGTTGCCCCCCCTGCCGGCCTCGCGGGGTTCGCGATGGTCGCCGTCGCCGCCGCGGCGTGGGGCACGTGGAGCCTGTTCCTGCGGGCGAGCCACCTGCCGGCGACCGTCAGCTCTCCGATCATCTTCCTGGTGATGGGGCTCGTGGCCCTGCCCGGCGCGCTGCGCGGCCCGCGCACGGTGTGGGATCGCCCGACGATCGGCCTCGTCGCCCTGAACGCCGTGTTCGACGCGCTCAACGTCCTGGCGTTCTTCACCGCGATCGACCACACGACCGTCGCGATCGCCGTGCTCTCCCACTACCTCGCGCCGATCCTGATCGCGCTCGCCGCGCCGTGGCTCGACGGCGTCGTCACCCGCGGCGCCCGACCCGCCGCGGCCGTCGCGCTCGGTGGCCTCGTGATCATCCTCGAGCCGTGGCACGCCCCGGCCGGCGGCGCGGTGCTCGGGGCCCTGCTCGGCGTCAGCTCGGCGATCTGCTACGCCGGCAACGTCTTCACCCTGCGGCGGCTCACCGTGCGGATCGGCGCGACCCGCGCGATGGCCTATCACGCCCTGCTCGCCGCCGCCGCGATGCTCCCGCTCCTGGCCGGCCACCTCGGCCAGGTCTCGCCGCGGAGCCTCGGCCTGCTCGCCGGTGGCGCGATCGCCCTCGGCGCCGGCGCCGGCATCGTGTTCTCGGTCGGCCTCACCCGGATCGGCAGCGCCCGGACCGCCGTCCTCACCTTCATCGAGCCGATCGTGGCGGTCACGGTCGGCGCCCTCGTGTGGGACGAACCCCTTCATCCGATCGCCGTCCTGGGTGGCGCCCTCGTCCTGGGCGCAGGCATCCAGGTTGCACGAAAGGCGCGGTAACATAGAGCCATGCAGCCGCGCGTCACCATCGGCATGCCCGCGTACAACGAAGAGCACTACATCGAAGCCTGCATCGCGAGCGTCCAGGCCCAGGACTATCCGAAACACCTCATCGAGATCCTGGTCGCCGACGGCCGCTCGACCGATCGCACGCGCGACATCCTCGCGCGCCTCGCCGCGGCCGATCCGCGGATCCGCATGATCGACAACCCCGCGCGCCTGCAGGCCGCGGGCCTGGGCCTGCTCGTCAAGCAGGCGACCGGCGACATCTTCGTGCGCATGGACGTCCACTGCGAGTACGCCCCCGACTACGTCCGCACCTGCGTCGAGACCCTCGAGCGCACGGGCGCCGACAACGTCGGTGGCGCCCAGCGCGCGAAGGCCAGGACGTTCTTCCAGCGCGCGCTGTGCGCGGCCCTGACCAGCCCGCTCGGCGTCGGCGGCGCGAAGTACCGCTCGGCCGACGCCGAAGGCTTCGTCGACACCGTGTTCCTCGGCGCGTTTCGCCGCCGCGTGTTCGAGACCGTCGGCCTCTGGGACCCCGGGGCGATCACCAACGAGGACGCCGAGCTCAACCAGCGCATCCTCGACAGCGGCGGCCAGATCTACCTGTCGCGCGACATCGTCGTGCACTACTTCCCGCGCGACTCGTTCAAGACCCTCGCGACGCAGTACTACAAGTACGGTCGCGGCCGCGCGCGCACCCTGATCAAGCTCGGCTCGTTCCCCACCCTGCGCCCGGTGGCGCCGTTCGCCATGGTCGCCGGCGCGGCCGCCCTGATCGCCCTGCCGCCGCTCTGGCCGATCGCCCCGCTGGCGTTCGCGACCTACGCCCTCGCGACCGGCGCCGAGGCCGTCCGGGTCGGCAGCCAGCTCGGCCCCCGCGCCATCCCGATGGTCTGGGCGATGTTCCCGGTGCTCCACGCCTCGCACGGCGTCGGCTTCGCCGCCGGCCTCCTCCAGTACCTGCGCAACCCCGACTGGCCCCCCGAGCCCGAGCGGATCCCCAAGAAGGTCACGCTGCGCGCGGTGTAGCCGGCGGTCCGCCGCGCGGACCGCGCGAAATCAGTCGACTCGAAACCCGCAGTCACTGCGTCGCACCGCCCACCTACCAGCCCTCGCCCTCCCATGACGCTCCTCTCTCAGCGCAACCCGAGTGCTACTGATAGCGCTTCGTCGAGCTGCTGTAACTTCGCGCTCGAAAGCGTCCCTTTATGATCGGTCAACGCGTTCTTCGGGATGCTCGCGAGGTTGTCGCAGTGTATAGCGCTCTCGGCTTTTAGCCCTTCGTCCTTGCCGACCAACACCTGGGTCTTGAGCCTATGGTAGTTGGAATACACTGGCGCACAAATCACCGTGGAATAGGAGGTGTCGAGCAGACCTTGGTGACTGACCACTACGAACACGCGCTGTCGCTTGGGGTCGCCCCCACCAGGTTTCTTGACCAGATACAGGTCGCCGCGCCTCACCACTCCGCCTGGTAGCCCAACACGTCTTCGGCCTCGGCGTTAAGCTCATCGGCGTGGGCGTTGATGATCTCGGCGTCGCGCATGTCACGGGCGGCGACGTCCTCGGGGTTCTGCTTCAGGCGCTCCAGATAAAGCTTGGCAACGCGTAGCTCCCGCTCGGATAGCTCATCGACGAGCTTGTGAATGGCCTGGCGGTTGATCTGGGCGTTCATCGTTACCTCCATGATGCCGCCGGTCATACCCTCTGTCCAGCCCGACTGATGGAGGCCACGCTGTGATCGTGTAGCACCGGCTACGCCGTACGGATCGCCGCGGCGGCGGCGAGGCCGAGCTCGCTGATCGCGATCTCGCGCATCTTGAACTTCTGGATCTTGCCGGTCACCGTCATCGGAAACTCGCCGGTGATCTTCCAGTATTTGGGGATCTTGAAGGTCGCGATCTTGCCGGTGCAGAACGCGGTGAGCTCCTCGGGAGTCACGGTCATCCCGGTCTTGGGCCGCACCCAGGCCATCACCTCCTCGCCGTACTTGGCGCTCGGCACGCCGACGACCTGCGCCTCGGCGACCGCCGGGTGGGTGTGGAGGTACTCCTCGACCTCGCGCGGGAAGATCTTCTCGCCGCCGCGCGCGATCATGTCCTTGATCCGGCCGACGATGTTGACGTAGCCCTCGGCGTCCATGGTGCCGAGATCGCCGGTGTGCATCCAGCCGGCGGCGTCGATCGCGGCGCGGGTCGCGGCCTCGTCGTTCCAGTAGCCGAGCATGACGCTGTAGCCGCGGGTGCACACCTCGCCGCTCGCGCCGCGCGGCACCACCTGGCCGGTCTCCGGGGCGGTGATCTTGATCTCGACGTGCGGGTGCACGCGGCCGACCGTGGTGACCCGCTTGTCGAGCGGATCATCGGTCGCGCTCTGGGTCGACACCGGCGAGGTCTCGGTCATGCCGTAGCAGATCGTGACCTCGCGCATGCCCATCCGCGCCTGGACGTCGCGCATGACCTCGATCGGGCACGACGCGCCGGCCATCACGCCGGTGCGCAGGCTCGACAGATCGTGCGACGCGAACGACGGATGGTCGAGCTCGGCGATGAACATCATCGGCACGCCGTACAAGGACGTGCAGCGCTCGGCCGCGACGGTCTCGAGCACGAGCAGCGGTTCGAACGCCTCGCCGGGCACGACGACGCACGCGCCCGAGGTCGCGCACGCGAGGTTGCCGATCACCATGCCGAAGCAGTGATAGAACGGCACCGGCACGCAGACCCGATCACGCTCGGTGTAGCGCAGGGTCTGCGCGATGAAGTAGCCGTTGTTGAGCACGTTGTGGTGCGACAGCGTCGCGCCCTTGGGGAACCCGGTCGTGCCCGACGTGTACTGGATATTGATCGGATCGTCGAACGACAGCGTCGCCTCGCGCTCGGCGAGCCGCTCGGCCGGCACGCTCGCCCCGGCCGCGACGAGCTTGGCCCAGTCGTCCTCGAACACGATCGTCTCGCGTAGCGCGGCGCAGCCGCCGCGCACCTCGGCGAGCATCGCGACGTAGTCGTTGTGGCGAAACCCGCGCGACATCGCGAGCACGCCGACGCCGGCCTGGTTCAGCACGTAGCCGAGCTCGCTCGACTTGTAGGCCGGATTGATGTTGACGAGGATCGCGCCGATCCGCGCGGTCGCGTACTGCAGGACGACCCACTCGAAGCGATTGGGCGACCACACGCCGACGCGATCGCCGCGCGCGATGTTCATCGCCAGGAGGCCGCGCGCCACCTCGGTGCTCGCGTCCCACAGCGCGCGGTAGCTCGCGCGGTAGCCCTGCGAGCGCACGACCAGCGCCTCGCGATCGGGGAAGCTCTCGACCGTGCGGCGCAGGCTGTCGCCGATGGTCTCGCCGAGGAGCGGGACGCTGCTGGTGCCGTGGGCGTAGGAAGCGACCATGCGGCGATCGTAGCCGATGGCGCGGCGCCGTGATCGGGTCTCGCGCGTGCAGGTCCGGATTTCGTGGGGTCGGGACCTGGGCATCACGCCTGCGGCCCGCACGCATGCCCAGCCGCAGCCATGCCGAGGGGCCGTGGCTACGTCGAGCGTCTGCTCCGCGTTGGCTTCTTGGGCAGGTGCCGCAACCCCATCCAGGCCAGCGCGGCGAGGTGGCTCGCGACCTCCTCGACCGACGGCTTGCGGGTCTCGGTCCACCACCGCCCGACGAAGGTGACCATGCCGACGAGCGCGTGGGCGTAGATCGGCGCCGACCTGGCGTCGTAACCGGCCGCCTTGAACGACGCCGCGAACACCGCGCCGACTCGTTCGGCGACATCGTTGAGCAGCGACGCCATGCCGGTGCTCGGCGAGTTCAGCGGGGTATCGTGCGCGAGGATCGCAAAACCATCCGGGTGATCCTGGACGTAGGTCAGGAACGCCAGCGCGGCGTGCTCGACGCGCTCGCGCGGCGTGCCGGTGGCGATCGCCTCGGAGATCCGCCGGATCACGTACTCCATCTCGCGGTCGACGATCACCGCGTACAGCCCCTCCTTGCCGCCGAAGTGCTCGTACACGATCGGCTTGGAGACCTTCGCCCGGTCGGCGATCTCCTCGACCGACGTCGCCTCGTAGCCACGCTTGGCAAACACCGCGCGGCCGACCTCGACGAGCTGCGCGCGGCGCTCGGTAGCGGTCAACCTCGTCCGACTGCTCATGGCTCATCGTAGTATCGGCACCGTAGGTTACGAAGCAAAAACGTGACCGATCCGTGCCGGCTCGAACGCCCCGTAGATGCCCGCGTTCGCGAATTCGTCCGGCCAGACGATCTCGGCTTGACATGAAACCTACGATACCGTAGGTTACGTTCACGTAGGTTATGGAGTGAACAGATGCTCGCCATGGTCCCACCCACGATCCGCCAGGCCCACCCGGTCCAGCGCCTCCACGCTGCAGGATCCCGGCTCGCCGCGACCGCGTGGCGCCGGTGGTTCCTCGATCGCCACACCGAGTTCTGGTTGCGCGAGCTCGGGGCGAACTGGCTCGTGGCCGAGCCCCGCGCGCGCGTGCTCGAGGTGATCGACGAGACCCCCGATGCGCGGACGCTCGTGCTCGATCCTGGACGCCGGTGGCCTGGCCATCGCGCCGGCCAGTACGTTCCGATCGAGATCGAGCTCGACGGGGTCCGCGTGCGCCGCTGCTACTCGATCTCGTCGGGGAGCTCGCAGCCGGGCGCCCGCCGGATCGCGATCACGGTCCGTCGCGTGGCCGGCGGTCGCGTCTCCGTGGCCCTGCACCGGTTGCGCCGCGGCGCGTTCGTCGGCATCGGCCGGCCGGCTGGCGACTTCGTGCTCGACTCGCCGGTCCCGCCGAAGCTCCTCCTGGTCGGCGGCGGCAGCGGCATCACACCGATCATGGCGATCATTCGCGACCTCACCGCGCGCCCGACCGGTGGCGTCGATGTCATCGTGATCCAGGGCTCGCGCAGCAGAGCCGACGCGATCTTCGGCCACGAGCTCGCGAGCCTGGCGACGCGGTTTGGCTGGCTGACGCTCCACGCCCGGCGCGACGACGGTCCTGCCGGCCGGCTCGACGCCGCCGGGCTGCGCGCGCTGGTGCCCGATCTCGCCAACCGCGAGACCTTCGTGTGCGGTCCACCCGGCCTCATGGACGTCGTCGCCCGCGCCGCCGGCGACGCCGGCGCGCTCCAGCGCGTGCATCACGAGCGCTTCACCGCGCCGGTCCCGCGCGTGGCCGGCGACGGCGATCCCGAGCCGGTGACCGTCGATCTCGTACGCACCGGTACCCAGGTCGTGGCCGGGGGGCCCGGGCCGCTGCTCACGCAGCTCGAGCGCGCGGGGCTTTCCCCCCCGTACGGCTGCCGGATGGGCATCTGCAACTCGTGTCGCTGTCGCAAGCAGCGAGGTACCGTCGAGGATTGCGCCACCGGCGTGGTGTCGAGCGAGCCCGACCAGGAGATCCGGCTGTGCGTGTCGATCGCGCGCTCGGATCTCGAGCTCGTGCTGTAGGGCTCGCCCGCAGCTCGAAGAAAGACCAGATGATCATGCATCCCAGCAAGTCCCTGTCTCCGGCCGAGGCCGATGCCTTCGGGCGCGAGCTCGATGCCCTGCGCCAGCGCGTAGTGGCCGATCTCGGCAAACGCGACGTCGAGCATATCCGCCACGTCATCCGGCTCGTGCGCTACAGCGAGGCCGGCGGACGCGCCCTGCTCCACCTGGGCGTCGGTCCCTTGACGTTCGCGCTCGGCGTCACCGCGCTCGGCGCCTCCAAGATCCTCGAGAACATGGAGGTCGGCCACAACGTGATGCATGGCCAGTACGACTGGACCGGGGATCCGGCGCTCGACTCGAAGCGCTACGAGTGGGACATCGTGTGCGACGGCGACCACTGGCGGCACTCGCACAACTTCGAGCACCACACCTTCACGAATATCCTCGGTCGCGATCGCGACATCGGCTATGCGTTCCTGCGCGTGAGCCCGCTGCAACGCTGGCGCCCGCTGCACGTGATCCAGCCGATCGCCGCCGCGGTGCTCGCGCTGCTGTTTCAGTGGGGCGTCGGCCTGCACGACCTGCACCTCGACGAGACCGCCACCGGAAGCCAACCGCTGGCCATGCTGCGCCGCCGCGCGATGCCGTTCCTGCGCAAGGCGGGCTGGCAGCTCGGCAAGGATTACGTGTTGTTCCCCGTGTTCGCCGGGTGGAACGCACCGCGCGTCGCGCTCGGCAACCTGCTCGCGAACGGCATGCGCAACCTCTGGGCGTTCGCGATCATCTTCTGCGGCCACTTCCCCGACGGCGTCCAGCTGTATCGCCAGGCGGAGACGGCCGGCGAACGCCGCGGCGACTGGTACCTGCGCCAGCTCAACGGCTCGGCGAACATCACCGGGAACCGCGTGTTCCACCTGCTCAGCGGCCACCTGAGCCACCAGATCGAGCACCACCTGTTCCCCGATCTCCCGGCGGCGCGTTATCCCGAGCTCGCCCCGCACGTCCGCGAGATCTGCACGCGCTACGGCCAGGCCTACAATACGGGCAGCTTCGCCGCCCAGCTCGGCAGCGTCGCGAACCAGCTCATCCGCAACGCACTACCTACGGCCGCGTAAGTTCCGTGCAAGACCTGCCGGAACGTGAGCGCCGGCCGGCGACCTTCGGTAACCGAGCCGCCTCGCGATCTGTCGCTGTTGCGCGCTGCGCGCAGCGCGCAGGGCACGGTCCCGCCTTGCCTGGGTCGCTGGTTACTCGGGCAGGGTGACCTTGCCGCCGTCGATCCGGATCAGCGCGCGCCGCGCGGCGAGCCTCACCCCCGACGCGACGCGCTCGATCACGCGCTCGGTGACCCGCGCGAACCCGAGCAGGCGCGCGGCGTCGCGCACCAGGTCGTTCGCGGCGATGCCGACGGCGCGCTCGACGACGATCCGCGAGGCCGCCGCGATCTCGGCCAGCGGGACCTCCTCGATCTCGCGGCGCGCCGAGGCGCCCTGCCCGGCGACGCGGACGGCCGGGATGCCATCCGGATCCTGGTCGAGCCGCCACACGACGTTGTCCTCGTCGCCCCACCTCCCCCGACCGGCGAGCGCGACGCGGACCTGATCGGTCACCCGCTGGGTCAGCCGGCCGATGCCGAAGTACGCCGCGACGCGGCGCGCCAGGAGATCGACGTGCATCGGCGCCTCGGCCGCGAGCACCTGCTCGACGATCTTGCCGAGCTCACCGGTGTGGCGCGGCGCGAACAGATCGTCGGGCGCCCGCCGGCCGGCGGGGATCGCCGCCGCGAGGTACGGGCCGATCGCGATCGCGTTCCTGGCGACCCGGACCGGCGTGCTGCCGCTCGCGATCGGCGCGGTCGCGTCCTCGATCAGCGACGCGACGGTGTCCGTCGGCCCCGAGCCGGCGGCGAGCCCCGGCTTGGCGTCCAGCCGCCCGCGCGGCGGCGTGCGCGCATCCGATCGGTCGCCCGGCCGCGGCGCGGTCTCGCCCGATCGGCCCGGGTCGCGCGCGCCCCGCAGCGCCGGCCCACGCGCCAGGGCGCCCGACGTCCCCGCAGCGGGAGCCTTGCCGCGCGGCAACCCGGCGTCGCTCACCTCGGGGCGGGCCCGGCGCTGCCGGCTCGCCGCGACCGCGGCGATGATCGCGCCGTGCGCGCGCTGGATCTCGCGCTCGGGATCCGCCCACCAGTCGAGCGCCCAGATGCGATGCAGGCGCCAGCCGAGCTGGGCGAGCACCTGCGCGCGCAGCCGGTCGCGGTCGCGCGCCGTGACGGCGCTCGCATAGGCCGCGCCGTCGTGCTCGATCGCGAGCACGTAGCGATCGGCGTCGTTGGGATCGACGATCGCGAGATCGAGCTTGTACGCGCCGCACCCGACCTGGTGGCGTACCGTCCAGCCGCGCTCGACGAGGGCACGCCCGATCGCCGCGGTGATCGGGCTCGCCGGCGGCGCCTCATCCCCCGGCGCCGTCCGCGCGGCCCCCCCGCCGGCGCGCGCGAACGCCAGGAGCGCCGCGAGATCCTGCACGCCCTGCCCGACCGTCGGGTCGCCATCGGACGCCAGGTCCTCGGGCGCGAAGCTGGAGAACACCACGAGCTGCTCGCGCGCCCGCGTGATCGCGACGTTGAGCCGGCGCTCCCCGCCGCGCTGCGACAGGGGGCCGAGGTTGCGCGTGAACGCGCCGTCGGCATCGGGCCCGTAGCCGACCGAGAGCAGCACGACGTCGCGCTCGTCGCCCTGGATCGTCTCGAGGTTCTTGACCAGCACCGGCTCGTGGGGGCCCTGCGGCGACGCCTCGAACCAGGCATCGAGCTCCGGCTCGTCGGCCCGCGCGGCGTCGAGCAGATCCTCGATCAGCGCCTGCTGGGCGCGCGAGAACGTCACCACGGCGATCGAGCGCGCGCGCTGCGCCTGGTCGCGAAGCCCGCGCAGCCGGGCGAGCACCTCGGCGACGACCGCCTCGGCCTCGATGCGATTCTGCCGCGTCCCGCCGCGATCGTAGACACCGTCGACCCGCCGCCACGCCACGCCGAGCTCCGGCGAGCGGTGCGCGGCCGGGAACACCTGGAGGCGATCCCCGTAGTAGCGCTGGTTGGCGAACGCGATCAGATCCTCGTGCCGGCTGCGGTAGTGCCAGAGCAGCCGCAGCTCGGGCAGGCGCGCCGCCACGCACTCGTCGAGCACGCTCTCGAGCTCGGCGAGCTCGCCATCATCCTCGAGCTCGGCATCGAGCTCGCCGCTGCTTGCGCCGGTCGCGAAGAACCGGGTCGGCGGCAGCTGGCAAGAATCGCCGACGACGACCGCGGCCTCGCCGCGGGCCAAGGCCCCGATCGCGTCGGCGGTCGGCAGCTGTGAGGCCTCGTCGAACACGACGACGTCGAACCGCGGCAGCGCCGGATCGAGGTACTGCGCGACCGACAGCGGCGACATCAGGAGGCACGGCGCGAGCCTCGGCAACAGCGTCGGGATCTCGGCGAACAGCCGGCGCAGCGGCCGGTGCCCGCGCTGCTTCTTGAGCTCGTGGAGGAGCGTCCCGAGCTCGCCGCCCGGATCCGCGGAGGCCCGCGGCACGCGCTCGGCGATCCGGACCAGCGCCCGCGCGCGGACCAGCGCCCGCGCCGCGCGATCGCGATCGGCAAACGCCGCGACCTGGGCGTGGTGCGCCGCGCCGTGGAACCGCGCGAGGGCCGGCGTGTCGGCGAGCTCGGCGTCTGCCCAGGCGAGCAGCGTCGCGCGCTCCCACGCCGGCGCGAGCTCTCCGGCGCCGAGCTCGCCGCGCTCGATCGCCGCGACCGCGGGTCCGATCCCGGCGGCCTGCGCCGCCCGGCGCGCGCCATGGAACGCGACCCAGTCGCGCATCGCGTCGAGCGCGTGGCGCAGCATCTCGAGCTGCTCGCCCAGCGCGCCGAGGTGCCCGCCGGCGTGATCGTCGTCCGCGCCGAGCGCCGCCGGCTCGATCCCCGTGGCGTCCGCGAGCGCGGCGAGCGCCTGCCGCCAGCGCGCGGTGGCCTCGGCGAGCTGCATGAACCGGGCGAGCCCGCCGGTGTCAGGCGACTCCGCCGCCGGGTTCGCGGCCACCTGGGCGACCAGCGCGCGCCACGCCGCCGCGCGCCCGGCGTCCCCCCCGCCGAAGGCGACCGCGTCGAACGTGCGGCGCAGCTCCGCGGCCCAGCCGACCGCGGCGTCGATCTTCTTGAGATCGAGCTCGAGCGGGTTGCCGCCGAGCTCGCCGAACCAGCGCCTGGCGGGCTCGGCCGCCGCGACCAGGGCCGCGCACGCCGCGCGCTCGGCGATCACCGACTCGAGCGCGGTGATCATCGCCCCATCGGTCTCGAGCATGCCCGGCATCGCCGCGGCCCGGATCGCCGCGCGCGCCTGCCGCAGCGCCAGGAACCTGAGCGGCGCGAGGCGATGCACCCACCGGCGCAGCTGGACCCACAGCGCGCGGGCGTCGAGCTCGGCGACCGAGTCGGTGAACCGATCGTTCACCTCGGTCGCGAGCAAGCGATGCCGGCTCGCGAGCACGAGGAACGCGCCCGGGTCGCGCGGCGCCTCGAGCGTGCCGGTGCCTCGCGCGCGGATGAGCGCGATCCGCTCGGCGATCTCGTCGCCCTGCGTGGTCCGTAGCTGGGTCAGGAGCTCGGCGCCGGGCCGCGGTGAGGTCCCCGCGACCGCCGCCAGCGCCCCGAGCGCGGTCAGCTGATCGCGCGTGCGCGCGACCAGCCCGGGGACCAGGCCGGCGACGCCCGCGACGGCGACCTCGAGCGCCGCGGCCGCCTCGGCGGCCTCCGCAAGCGCCGCGGCCGCCCGCTCGCGACCGTCGAGCGGCCAGCGCTCCATCGACGAGGCTCGCCACGGGTGCGCCGCGACGGGCTCGACCGGCCCCGCCGCCGCGGCGAGCGCGGAGGCAGCGGTCTTGCGGCGATCGAACGCCTGGCGATCGAGGCCGGTCGCGTCGCGCTCGGCGAGCGGCGCGCGCGCGGCCGAGCGCAACTCGACGAGCCGGCCGAGCACGTCGTGGAGCGAGCGGCCGAACGGCCCCGTGCGATGCAGCGCGGCGACGTAGCCGTCGAGCGCGGCCACGAGCTCGCCGAGCCGGGTGTCGTCGCCGGCGGGCCCGGAGACCGGACGGAACGCGCGCTCGAGGATCCGCCCGAGCTGCGCGACGACCTGCGCGCGCACCGCCTTGTGCGAGTGGAGCTCGAGCGCGAACTCGTCGAGCCCGACCGCCGCGAGCCGCTGCTGGACGACTTCGAGCGCCGCCCGCTTGTCGGTCACGAACAACACCGTCTTGCCGTGCGCCATGCAGTGCACGATCAGGTTCGCGATCGTCTGCGACTTGCCGGTGCCCGGCGGGCCCTGCAGCACGAAGCTCGCGCCCGCGCCGGCGGCCGCGATCGCGGCGAGCTGGCTCGCGTCGGCGTCGAGCGGCGCGAGCAGCTCACCCGGCGCGGTACCATCGCTCACGCCAGTCACGCCAGTCACGCCACTCGCGCTACTCCGGCCGCTCACCACGCGCTCGGCGCTCACCGCGGTTCGCGCGGCCGGCGATGGTTGCTCGAACGCGACGCCGGCGCCGCGGGCGAGGTGCACGACGATCGGGCTCGCCACCAGCTCGTCGGCGCGCGCGTCGAGATCGTTCCACATCACGACCTTGCTGAACGCAAAGATCCCGAGCTGCGCGGCGCGCTCGAGCCGCCAGCCCGGGCGCTCCGCCGCGATCGCCTCGGCCGCGTCGAGCAGCGCCGGGAGGTCGAGCTCGTCGCCGGTCGCGGGGAGCACGCCGCCCGCCTCGCGGCGCAGCTTCTCGCCGAGCGCGGGGTTCCCCCGTGGCTCGAGACCGGCGGCCTCGACGAGCTGGAGCCCCCCGGCGGTGCGCTCGAGCTCGACCGGCCACAGCGCGACGGGCGCCCGGCGAAGCTCCCGCTCGCCCGTCGCCGGGTCGGGCGCGGCCTCGCACCACGTCAAGAGCCCGAGCCCGAGCCACAGCGTGTGGACCCCGCCGTCGGCGAGCTGCGCCCGTGCCGTGCGCCGGATCGCGACGAGCCGCCGCGCGAGCTCGGGCGCCGCGAGCGGCGCGCGCAGCATCCCGGCGACGCCGGCTCCCGTGCCCTCGGGATCCGCCACGAGGGTGAACGCCGCGCCATCGGCGAGCGCCGCCGCGATCTGAACCGGATCCACCGCCGGCAACGCGATCGTCGTCTTGCCGTCCTTGACGTCGAGCAGCCGGTTGGCCGCGGAGAGATCGAGGAGCGACAGCTTCCACCGTTCGAGGCGCGCACGCGCGGCTGGGTCGAGCACGCCGTCAATCTACGCCAACCCCCGCGCGGACCCGACGACAACCACCGCTAGGAGATCTCCTGGGGATCTGCTCGGCGATCGCGATCCGCGCGACGTATGTTCGGGGCGTGCAGCTCCTGGAGCCGGTATCTCCCATCAAGCAGTGGTCGCTCGATCCAACGATCGTCCACCTGAACCACGGCTCGTACGGCGGCTGCCCGCACGCCGTCACGCTGGCGGCCAACGCGTGGCGGGCACGGCTCGAGGCCGCCCCGATGAAGTTCCTGGTGCTCGACTGGCAGACCGAGCTCGATCGGGCGCGCCAGCGCCTGGCCGCGTTCGTGAACGCCCCCGCGGACCGCCTCGTGTTCGTGCCCAACTCGACCACCGGCGTGGCGATCGGGCTGGCTTCCATCGAGCTGGCGGCCGGCGACGAGATCGTGACGACCGACCACGCATACCGCGCGTGCATGAACCAGCTCGTGCGCCTCGCCGCGGCGCGCGGCGCGACCATCACGGTCGTCGCGATCCCGCTGCCGTTCGACCCGGGCGCGCTGATCGACGCCGTGGCGCGCGCGATCACGCCGCGCACCCGGCTCGCCCTGTTCGATCACATCACCAGCCCGACCGCGCTGTGCCTGCCGATCGAGCCGCTCGTCGCGCTGGCCGCCGCCCGCGGGATCCCGGTGATCGTCGATGGCGCGCACGCGCCCGGCCAGATCGCGCTCGACGTCTCCGCGGTCGGCGCGACCTGGTACGCCGGCAACTGCCACAAGTGGCTGTGCGGCCCCAAGGGCTCGGGCTTCCTGGTGATCAAGGACGATGTCGCCGTGCGCCCGGTCGTCACCTCGCACGGGGCGAGCCCCGAGTACGGCCCCACCAATCGCCTCCACGCCGAGCTCGACTGGAGCGGCACCCATGATCCGACCCCGCACCTCACGGTGCCGTCGGCGATCGCCACGGTCGCCGCCTTCGGCGGCAGCTGGCCGGCGATCTACGCCCGCAACCACGCGCTGGCCTGCGAGCTGCGCCACCGGATCATCGACGGCCTCGGCGGCAGTTCCCGCACGCCGCGGCTCGCGCCCGATGACGCGCTCGGCTGCATGGCCGCGATCCCGATCGAGCTGGCGGCCGGCACGACGCCGTTCGCCGTGCAGACGCAGCTCTTGCGCGACGGCTGGGAGATCCCGATCGTCGACTTCGCGCACGGGCCGTTCGTCCGGGTGTCCGCGCATCTCTACAACCATGCCGGTGAAGCCGAGCTCCTCGCCGCCAAGCTGCGATCGCTTGGCGTGACCGTGCGCTGAGCGCTGGCGACACAGCCGCACAAAGGACGGCATGGCGTACGGCAGCTACAATTGAGCCTGGGCCGCCGCGGCGCGGCGCCCCGGAGCCGGCGACACCGAGTATCGTAGCGGCCATGCGTACCTTGATCGCGATGCTCGCCGTGGGGTGTTCGGCACCGGTCGCCTCCCCTGCAACCGCCGTCGCGCCGCCCCAGGCGCCCCCTGCCGTCGCGCAAGCAACGCCGCCGCCGGCCCAACCACCACCGCCGGCCGCACCCGGCTTCGGCTATCCACGCGCGCGCCTGGGCGACGTCGTCGAGACCCACCACGGCGTGGCCGTCGCCGACCCGTACCGCTGGCTCGAGGACATGGACTCCGCCGAGACCCGGGCGTGGGTCACCCAGGAGAACGCGCTGACCGACGCGTACCTCGCCAAGCTCCCCGGCCGCGACCGCTTGCGCGCGCGGATCACCGAGCTCTTGAGCTACGAGTCATTCCGCCTGCCGTTTCGCCGCGGTGCGCATTACTTCTGGCTCCACAGCGACGCAACGAGCAACCAGCCCATCGTGTGGACCGCCACCGGGCTCGACGCCAAGCCCTCCGTGCTGCTCGATCCCAACACGATCTCGAGCGACGGCAGCTTCGCCCTGGCGGGCCTATCCCCGAGTTCGTCCGGCGCGCGCGTCGCCTACGGCCTGTCGACCGGCGGCGGCGACTGGCAGACCTGGCACCTCCGCGAGGTCGCGACCGCCAAGGATCTGCCCGACGAGCTGTCGCACATCAAGTACTACCGGCCGGCGTTCACCCGCGACGGGGCCGGCCTCTACTACAGCCGGTTCCCCGCGCCCGCGGCGGGCAAGGAGCTCGTCGAGACCGATCACGACTGCAAGGTCTACTTCCACCGCGTCGGCACGCCCGCCGAAAAGGACACCGTCGTCTACGAGCGCCCCGACCACCCGACGTGGCAGTTCGAGCTGGAGGTCACCCACGACGGCCGCTACCTCGTGATCACCACCGGCGACGGCGAGGTCGGCGACCGCGGCGTCGAGCTGATCAGCTACCTCGATCTGCAAAAGCCCGCCGCCAAGCCGGTCGCGCTGGTCGATACGTACGACGCCGAGTACGCGTTCCTCGGCAACGACGGCCCGACGTTCTACTTCCGCACGACCCTCGGCGCGGCCCGAAAGCGCGTCATCGCGATCGACACCCGCAGCCCCGCGCGCGACCGATGGAAGGAGATCGTCCCCGAGGGCCCCAACGCGATCCAGGCGACGAGCCTGGTCGGCCACCAGATCTTCGTGACCACGCTGCAGGATGCCCACAACGCGATCGCCGCGTACGACCTTCACGGCAAGAAGCTGCGCGACGTCGCGCTCCCCGGCATCGGCAGCACCGGCGGGTTCGGCGGCGGCCCCGACGACAAGGAGACGTTCTACCAGTTCTCCGGCTTCACGGTGCCGGGCTCGATCTATCGCCTGGACCTCGCGACCGGCGCGAGCAAGCTGTGGAAGGCGCCGGCCGTTCCGTTCGATCCGTCGGCCTTCGAGACCAAGCAGGTGTTCTTCCCCAGCAAGGACGGCACCAAGGTCCCGATGTTCATCACCGCCAGGAAGGGCCTCGCGCTCGACGGGGCGAACCCGACGATCATGACCGCGTACGGCTTCGGTGGGATCTCCAGCACGCCGCGGTTCAACGCGCCGATGATCGCGTGGCTCGAGCGCGGCGGCGTGTTCGTGCTGGTCAACGTCCGCGGCGGCGGCGAGTACGGTGAGGCCTGGCACCTCGCCGCCAAGCGGACCCACCGCCAGGTCGCGTACGACGACTTCAACGCCGCCGGCGACTGGCTGGTCGCGAACAAGTACACACAACCCGCCCACCTCGGCGCCACCGGCGGCTCGGGCGGCGGCATGCTGGTCGCCGGCGCGATGATGATGCGGCCCGACCTCTACGGGGTCGTCGTGCCGCTCGCCGGCGTCCACGACCTCCTGCGGTTCCAGCTGTTCGGCCAGGGCGCCGGCTGGCAAGGCGACCTCGGCTCGCCCGACGATCCGGAGGAGTTCGCGGCGCTGCGGGCGACCTCGCCGCTCCACAACGTGCGCCCCGGCACCCACTACCCCGCGATGTTCATCGTCACCGCCGATCACGACGTCCGCGTCGCGCCGCTCCACTCGTACAAGCTCGCCGCCGCGCTGCAGGCCGCCCAGGCCGGGCCGGCCCCCATCCTGATGCGCGTCGAGACCAAGTCCGGCCACGGCGGCGGCACGACGCGCGCGCAGGCGATCGACCAGCAGACCGAGCGCTTCGCGTTCTTCGCGGCGAGCCTCGGACTCCGGCTGGACTAGCCGGCGGGTATCGCTCACCTCGCCGCCCGGCTCCCCGGTGCCCCCCGCGACCGGGTATCGTCGCGGCATGCGTATCCTGTTCGCGATCCTGGTGGTGGGGTGTTCGGCGCCGGCGACCGCGCCGAGCGCTCCGCCGATGGCGCCGCCGGTCACCGTGGCCCCGCCCGCGGCACCGGCACCGTCCACGCCTCCCGCACCGGCCACGCACGCCGGCCTGGCGTACCCCCACGCGCGCACCGGCGACGTCGTCGAGACCCACCACGGCGTGGCCGTCCCCGATCCGTACCGCTGGCTCGAGGACATGAACTCGGCCGAGACCCGGGCGTGGGTCACCCAGCAGAACACGCTGACCGACGCGTACTTCGGCAAGCTCCCCGGCAAGGGCATGCTGCGCGCGCGGATCACCGAGCTGGTGAGCTACGAGTCGTTCCGCATCCCGTTTCGCCGGGGCACGCGCTACTTCTGGCTCCACCGCGACGGCAAGCAGGACCAGCCGGTGGTGTGGACCGCGCCGCGGCTCGACGGCACCCCGACCGTGCTGCTCGATCCCAACACGATCTCGACCGACGGCAGCCTCGCGTTCGCCGGGCTGTCCGCCAGCGAGACCGGCGCGCGCGTCGCCTACGGGCTGTCGGCCGGCGGCGGCGACTGGCAGACCTGGCACCTGCGCGACGTCGCGACCGCCAAGGACCTGCCCGACGAACTCCCCTACATCAAGTACTACCAGCCGGCGTTCACCCGCGACGGCACGGGCCTGTACTATAGCCGGTTCCCGGCCCCGGCGGCCGGCCAGGAGCTTGTCGAGACCGATCACGACTGCAAGATCTACTTCCACCGCGTCGGCACGCCCGCCGCAACCGACGTCGTGGTCTACGAGCGCCCCGACCATCCGACCTGGCAGTTCGACCTCGAGGTCACCCACGACGGCCGCTACCTCGTGATCACCACCGGCGACGGCGAGGTCGGCGACCGCGGCCAGGAGCTGATCAGCTACCTCGATCTGCAGAAGCCCGGCACAAAGCCGGTCTCGCTGATCGACGCCTATGACGCCGAGTACGTGTTCGCCGGCAACGACGGCCCGGTGTTCTACCTGCAGACCACGTCGGGCGCCGAGCGCAAGCGCGTCATCGCGATCGACACCCGCACCCCCGCGCGCGACCGCTGGAAGACCATCGTCCCCGAGGGCCCCCACGCGATCGAGGCCACGCGGCTCGTCGGCCACCAGCTGTTCGTCACCACGCTGCAGGACGCCCACACCGCCGTCACCGTCTACGATCCCCACGGCAAGAAGCTGCGCGACGTCGCGCTCCCCGGCATCGGCACGAGCTTCGGGTTCGACGGCGGCCCCGACACCCAGGAGACGTTCTACCTGTTCACCAGCTTCACCGTGCCCGGCGCGATCTACCGCTACGACCTGGCGACCGGCGCGAGCACCCTGTGGAAGGCGCCGGCCGTGCCGTTCGATCCATCGGCCTTCGAGACGAAGCAGGTGTTCTTCCCGAGCAAGGACGGCACCAAGGTCCCGATGTTCCTCACCGCCAGGAAGCGCCTGCCGCTCGACGGCACCCACCCGACCGTGATCACCGCCTACGGCTTCGGGGGGTTCTCGTCGACCCCGGCGTTCGACCCGGCGATGATCGCGTGGATCGAGCGCGGCGGCGTGCTCGGCCTCGTCAACATCCGCGGCGGCGGCGAGTACGGCGAGACCTGGCACCGCCAGGCGTGGAAGACCCATCGCCAGGTCGCGTTCGACGACTTCGCCGCCGCCGGCGAGTGGCTCGTCGCGAACAAGTACACGCAGCCGGCCCACCTCGGCGCGATCGGCACCTCGGGCGGCGGCTTCCTCGTCGGCGGCGTTCTGATGCAGCACCCCGAGCTGTTCGGCGCGGTCGTGCCGATCGCCGGCGTCCACGACCTCCTGCGGTTCCAGCTGTTCGGTCAGGGCGCCGGCTGGCAAGGCGACTTCGGCTCGCTCGACGATCCGGCGGAGTTCGCGGTGCTCCGCGCGGTCTCGCCGCTCCACAACGTCCGCGCCGGCACGCGCTACCCGGCGATCTTCATCACCACGTCGGACCACGACGTCCGCGTCGCGCCGCTGCACTCGTACAAGCTCACGGCGGCGCTGCAGGCCGCCCAGGCGGCCCCCGCCCCCGTGGTCATGCGGGTCGAGACCGAATCGGGCCACGGCGGCGGCTCGACGCGCACACAGGCGATCGATCAGAACACCGAGATCCTCACGTTCCTCGCGGCCAACCTCGGGCTCGCCGTGAACTAGTGGCGAGGCGATCGGCACCGACGCGCTCGCGGCGCATCACCTCGCCCTGGCGGAGCGGCTGGCGAGTTTCCCCGACGCGGGTCGCACACGGCGAACGGCTGCTCGGGGGCCGATGGTGACGCGGTGCAGGGCCGCCGCGAGTGGCATGAGGTCGGTCTCTCCGATCAGCACGAGCACGGCCTGCGAGTCGGGGTTCGGCCCGCGCCTGCGCGCGCGCATCAGCCGTCCTGTCCGGCCACCGAGCGATACCTGTCATCAGGACGAGGTCGCTGAGCTTGCGGTTTTGCGCGGCGGTCGCGCTACTACAGGCGCCGCGGCAGAACCGGTCACCATGCTACCGCTGCTATGGCGCCGCGGCGGCGCACCGAAACCCGACGTCGACAGGTCGCTCCGTGGGCTCGGCGAGTCGCCGATCACCCGCAACGCTGCCATCGAGCGCGGCGAAGCTGCCGCCGAGGATGATGCGCTCACTGCCTGTGGAGGGGCCGTGCGGATCGTTGCGAGTCTTCGGCGCAAAGTAGTATTCGGGGTTGCCCGGCAGCGCGTCCCAGTCCGCGACCCACTCGGCGACGTTGCCGTACATATCGTAGAGGACGGGCCAGCCTTCTGAGTTGACAGTATCGTAGTCGTAGCGGTCCCCGGGGAGCATCTTGAGCAAGACCTTGTTGGGGCCGGACAGCGGCCGGCCGGGGCACACCTCGCCGCCGTAGCCGCCGATCATGAGTGGCAGGCAAGGCTTACGTGTCCCGATCCGCGGGCCATTGTCGTTGGGCGCACCCGCTGCCGGGTACGCGGCGCGCTCCCATTCGGCTTCCGTGGGCAGGCGCTTGCCGGCGAGCTTGCAGTACGCATCGGCGTCGATCCATGAAACGCCCCGCACGGGCTCGTCCGGCTCTGGATGCTTGAGCTTGACCGCAGGCCCGCGGCAGTGCTTGGCCGCGACACACTCGGCGTACTGGCCCTGGGTGACCTCGTCCTGGTCAATCTGGAACGCTGGAGTCGCGATCACCACCTGCTGCTTCGCGCCGCAGCGCTGGCATCGCACGTACGTGCCGGCCGGGATCGTGACCATCGGCGTGACGTCTTTGAAGCTCACTGCCGGGCCGGGCTTCGTGTTCGTTACCGGGCCGGGCTTCGTGCCTACCGGCGGCTCGGCTCCGGCAGCGCCACATGTCAGCAGCGCCGGGAGCAGAACGAGCGACGCGAGACGGCTCATCACTGGAAGCTACCAGCATCCGTTTTGAGCTGCCCGCGCAGGGAGGCCGCTCGGTCGCTGTCCTTGGCGGCGAGCCCGCTGATGATCGCGGCCTCGGCGCCGGCTCGCCAGGCCTCGTCGCCAGCAACGTACGGGTGCTTGGCGAGGTAGCTGACAACCGCCGCGTGTACCGCGTGTTCCGCGGCGCCGCTGCCCGAATGAACGAACGTGTTGGCCAGCAGGCCAACGCCGTACTCCGATGTGATCAGCGCGCCCGCGGTGGTGGAGATCTTGTGCTTGTCGGTGTCGAATTGGACCTTCTGGGACAGCGCCTTCTCGATCTCGAGCTGCGACGCGGCCTGGACCTCACCCTTCTGGACCTCGTCGTTGCGGCCGGCATGTGCGAGCACCGCGGCGAGCCGCGGGTTCTGCATGATCGCGCTGGCGGCCGCGTCCCCTCTGATCATCCCTGAGCCGTCGGGCGGTGTGATCACCAACTCGTCGCCAACGATGTCGATGCCGTAGGCCTGAAAGGCCTTGGCAAACGCTTCCGGGTGCTTCGCCTTGATGATGGTGAGGGTCGCCGTCAGATCCGAGTGGCTACCGCCAGTCCACTGCACGAAGCCCCAGGTGACCTTGGCGCGGTCATAGGTGTTGACGGTGTCGAATCCGCCCTCGAACCCAGAGATCGCCTCCAGGATCTTGCGCCGCGACTCGGACAGCCCCGCGGTCGCCATGACGTTCCTGACTTGCGTGTGGTCGATCGCGCCTTCGGAGTCGACGCCGAACGAGACCGTGGTCGCGTACGACACCACGTGATCATGGACCTTGACATGCTCGCCGTCGGCAAACGCGAAGTCGTGATGCGTCACGTCCGTCGCGATCGGCGAATACACGCTGTCGTCGGTGTGGCCGGCATCCGTGTGCTTGAGGTCCGCGACTTCGGTGGCGATCTCTTCCTTCCGGGTCGCGACCGATTTCTTGAGCTCGGCGATCTTCTTCGCGTCCTTCTTCTTCTCTTTCGCCGCCGCCGCGAGCTGGGCCTTCAGTGCGTTGAGCCGCTCGTCGTGCGGAAGTCGCGCGGCCACGATGAGCGCCTCGATCCCATCGGTCGCCGCCGTGACCTCGGTCTTCGCCGCGGTGAGGGACTTCGCCGCCTTGTCGGCCGCCTTGGTCGCCTTCGCTGTTGCCTTGGTCGCGCTGGCCATTGCCTTGGCGATCGCCTTGGCGGTCTTGGGGGTGGCCTCGGCGGCCTTCGCCTTCGCCTCGGCGGCCTTCGCCTTCTCTTCGGCCGCTTCGGTGGCAGCGACTGTCTGCTCCGCCTTGGTCTCGGCGTGCACGGCCTTGTTCAGCCGGTCGAACGCGTGCTTCTTGGTGACCGTGTTGGCCGGTAGGTCAGCGAAGATCTCCTCCGCGTGGAGGATCTCCACCGATTCGACTCGCGTCGTATCGGTGATCGTCGTGTCGACTGGTTCGGGTGGCGGCGCCGCCGCGGTCGCCGGCGGCGGTGCTGCGGTGGTTGCCGCAGCGGAGGCGACTGTCGAATGCCCTGGTTCGGGCGGGTGCGCCTGTCGTTGCACGGCCGTGGCCTGCATCGCACCGTCGCCCGACCCGCCAGCGTAGCGGCCGAGCAGCCCCTCGGCGGACTTCCCCTGCACGACCGCGTCGGCCACTTGGTCGGCGTGCTGCTCGTACGGATCGCCCACCTCACCGACGCCACCCTTGAGCTGTACGCCGCTGCGCTGCTGGACCACGTGCGCGGCCTCGTGCGCAGCGGTGTGGAGATCGGGTGCGCCGGCGAACGCGACGTGATCCCCCGACGCAAATGCCTGTGCGCCCATCGCGGCCGCGCCTTCGCGGGCCGCGTCGTCGGTGTGCGCTTGGATGTTGCTCACATCGTGGCGCCCGAACAGCTGCTGGATCGTGGCGCGATGCGGCAGCGAGCCACCGGTGCCCTGCGTCCCGTGTGCGGCTGCCGCCTGGACATCCCTGGTGGTCGGCCCGAGGCCAGGCGCCCGGCTCTGCTGCTGCACGGCGAGCTGCTCGACTAGCGTGCCCTTGCCAACGCCAACCTCCTGGGGCGCGGCCGGCGCCCGCGAGTCGGGCACGACAGCACTGTAACGATCCCGTCCACCCAGAAGTGACATCGCCCGACCGTACCACGCCGCCCATGGCGTCGCTCATGTATGGAGACTCCCGGGCGGGCGGCTGGTCACCCCCTTGCACGAAAATGCGCTAGCGCGGAAGGCTCCTCCCTGAACGGGCCTTCCGCGAGACGTCAACGCGCAGCGCAGCAGTCTCCGCGAGCTCCGTACCGGTCAAGACCTCTGTGGCGAGGTTCGAGCCGCGCGGGCCACGCGCAAGCGCAGCGCGAGCGCGGCTAGATCTTCTTGTTGCGGCGCTGCTGGAACGAGTACGGCCGGTGCGACGACTTCTTGTCGCCGTCCTCGCCGTCGGCGTCGACCGGCGTGCCCGCCAGGGGCTCCTCGGCGCCGGGGCGGAACTTGATCGACGCCATGGGGCTGTCGCCGACCAGCACGCGATCGCCCGAGCCGAGCAGCGTCTCCATGCCCTCGAGCTTGTCGATGTCGTCGAGGATGTCGTCGACCGTGGCGTAGCGCTCGCTGCGCGAGTCGCGCGTCATGCGATCGAAGATGTCGTCGATGCCGCGCGGCAGGTTGGGGTTGATCTGCGACGGCATCGGCGAGCGGCGGCCCGGCAGCTTCCGGGTGAGCAGCTCGTAGAAGATGATGCCGAGCGCGTAGATGTCGCCCTGGGGGCCGCTGGTCATCGGATCGGAGTACAGCTCCGGCGCCATGTACGCGACGTTGCCCATGCCGACGTAGATCTGCCGGATCACCGCGTGATCGCGCTCGACGATCCGCGTGAAGCCGAAGTCCGAGACCTTGACGTTGCCGTAGCCGTCGATCAGCAGCTGCTCGGGCTTGAGGCCGCGGTGATAGACCCGCTGGGCGTGCCCGGCGCGCAGCGCGTGCAGCGTCTGCAGCAGGTACTTGAACACCAGCTCGACCGGGATCTCCTCGGCGTCGTTGATCAGCCGGCGGGCCGAGCCGTTCGGCGCCAGCTCGGTCACGACGTTGGGGTACTCGGTCCACAGGTTGACGTCGTGGATCGGCAGGATGTTCGGGTGCGCGAGGTTGCCCCAGGCGCGCACGACATCGGTGAACCGCCGCACGATCTCGTTGCGCTGGTCCTCGCTGAAGAACCCGAACAGATCGCGGATCTCCTTGAGCGCGACCTCGCGGTTCAGCGCGACCTGGCGCGCGCGATACACCGTCCCCATGCCACCCGATCCGATCGACGCGAGCTTCTCGTAGCGATTCTCGATGTCGCTACCCAGCTGGATCTCGCCGCCCACTACGGCCGAGGGGCGACCTCCCGACGTCGTCATCTTCGGATTGTCCTTTCGCGGCAGGGGCTGCGCCGCCGATTGCTCCCGGATCTCCCGCCCGGCGACCGCCGCGCTCATCACCACCCCGGACTGGTTTGCCATCGGCACCCCGGCTGCCGGGACCGCCATCGCGCGGCTCTGGCGCAGCTTCTTGAAGTGGCTGACCGCACGATCGGTGAACTCGGCGAGGTTGCCGCCGTTGACGACGGTCTCGCCGTCGGGGCTCACCTCGAGGCTCTCGTTCGCGCGATCGTGGCGCAGGTACCCCGACTTCTCGAGGAAACCGATGTACTCGCCGAACGGAATCGAGACCGCACCTTCGCACACGCGTCGAATGTCGTCGTAACGGTTCTGACGGCCATAGCGCGCCTCCGCCATGACGTTGGCGAGGATGAAGCGGGCCTCCTCGCACAGGACTTCCTTCGTGACCTTCGCGCGGCCTTCCATCCGGCGAATTGTAGGCACCCGGGACAGTTAGGGTCAATTCGGCGGTAGCTTCTCTACCGAAAGACGCTCGACGAGCGGCCGGTCGGCCGGCAGGATGTCCCAGCGTGCCAGGTCGGGCGCGGCGACCCACGCGAGGTCGGCGACCTCGACGGCCCGCGGCGCTCCGTCGACGATCCGGCACACATAGACCAGCATCACGAGATCGAACGCCGGGTATGCGTGGAACAGGACATCCCAGATCCGGCCGACCGCGACCGTGACGCCGAGCTCTTCCCGGAGCTCGCGCACCAGGGCGGCCACCGGCGCCTCGCCGGGCTCGACCTTGCCGCCGGGAAACTCCCATTGCAGCGCAAGCGCCTGATCGGCGCGGCGTTGCGTGATCAGAATTCGACCGTCGTGTCCCAGAATTAATCCGGCGACCACGAGCTTGTGGATCCGTGCTTCGGTCACAAAAGTCCCCTCCGGTCGACGAACGGCGCCGTGCACGGTGGCCCGTCGGCATGTAGGTACGCGAGCGTCTCGCCGGGCCGCGCGGCGATGATCGTCGACGACCGCGTCCCGTAACCCGGCGTGTGGATACAGGTCGCCGTCAGCTCGCGCGCGACCTCGGCCGGCAGGTGCGAGGGCGGCGGATCGGTGCGGGTGTGGTCGGCGAGCGCGGCTTGCAACACCGGCAAGAGCTCCGGCCAGCGCCGCGGCGCCCCGGCGATCGCGTCGTGCAGCCGGGTCCCCCGGGGAAACCCTTCGGCTCCTAGCCGATCGTTGCACAGCACGTGGATCCCGGGCGCCAGCCGCTCGACCTCGAGCGTGCCCTCCCGCCGCGCATATGCGATCGAGACCCCACACGCATCCCCCCACACCAGGTTCATGCTCGCGTACATCGTCGGATCGAGTCGGGCGACGTCGCCGTCGGGATCCGCGGCGGCCACGAGCTCGCGGACCGCGAGCCCGCGCGACCGCAGCCCCGGCGACACCGGCGCCAGCGCCCGCTGGTTGGTGACCGCCGCGAACCGGCCGTCGTGCCGGATCGCGAGCCACGTCCCCCCCGACAAGACATCGACCCCGCCGGCAATGCCCTCCCCGAACGACTCGGGCGGACGCGTCGGCCGCGCGTACAGCTCGTCGCGATTCGCGGCGAGGACGAGCGGCGTCCCGGTGACGACTTCGAGCAGGATAGCGATGGTGCACATCGACGAGAAAATCCACAGCGAGAGTCTGCTGCGCGCCTTGCATGTGACGCGTTCGGCCCCTACAGTGCCGCGAGAATGAGACTGTATCCAGGGAAGGTCGACAGCATCGCGGCCGAGATCGTCACCACGCTCACGCACGCCGGTGACATCGAGGTCAGCGATAACAACGAGGCGCAGCTCGACGCAGCTGCGGTCCTCAAGGAGTACATCCGAGTCGACAAAGAGCTTACCGAGCGCGCGAAGGACATCCTCGAAATTCGCGGCCTTCCCTACTCTCATCTCGGTCGGACCAAGCGCCAGCTCGCGGACCAAAAAGAATTCGGCCTCGGCGAAGAGGGCCTGTCGTGGATTGCGAACCAGATGCTCGAAGCGTTCATGTCGTCGCGCCACGTCGACGAGGTGTTCGCGGAGGATGCCATCCTGCGCCGCAAGATCAAGGACATCTGCAAGAAGCACATGCAGGTCGACGAGGCGATCGACCAGGAGGTCCGTGACCGGATCAAGAACCTCGAGGAGGGCACGCAGGCGTGGGAGGTCGAGTACGGCAAGGTCCTCGAGCAGATCAAGCACAAGCACGGCCTCAAGGAGTAGCGCCGCTTTGTCAACCAGCTTCGTCGCCACCATCCGGCCGGAGCCACGAACGCGCGTCATGGGTTGCGGCCTGCGAGTCATCACCTGGACTTCTCGACGAGGCGAGTAAGGCGGTAGCCAGTGCTCCGGCGCTCGGTCAGGCGCTGTAGATCTTCGCTCTTGCCTGTGCCCACGATGCAGGCAGAGTTAAGGTATGGCCGCCTCGAGATGCAGCGACTGCATCAGGCACCCGGTGATGCGGTGCGGGCGGTGCAACACCACGCGTTGCACGGCACACGCGCTCACGACCGGCGAGCGCTGCGAGCGCTGCGAGCGTGACTGGGCGGACGAGGCCGTCACCCGCCGTGCGGCCAAGCTGATCTTCGCGCCCCCGGTGGCCATCCTGACCGGGGGCCTGTTGTTTGGCCTCCTCCTGCCGGTCTCGGTCGGCGGCGCGATCGGCGCCGCGATCCTGTGCGCGCTGGCATGCGGGACCGGGGTCGCCGCCGGCACCGGGGCGTGCCACCTCGTCGATCGCAGCGCCCGCGCGATGTTCCTCCGCGAGCGCGGCGGCGGGTTGCCCCCCGCGCGCCTCCTGCCGTCTCCCCGCCACCGCTAGGCGGCTCGCGGCCCGGCCGGCTCGCGCCGGGAGCGCGCCCGCGTCAGGTCGACAGCCCGAGCGCCTCGCGGACCTCGCCGACGACCATCTCGGCGAGCCGCTGGATCATCCGCTCGCCTTCTTCGACCGACGCCGCCGCGGGGTCGCCGGCGTACGCCAGCTCCATCCCCATCGCGGCGAACGTGGTGACGCCGGCGGACAGCTGCTTCGACAGGCTGATCGGCACGGGCGCCAGCACGCTGCGCATCGCGTCGTCGACCATCTCGGGCGCCGCCGCCATCATGATCGAGGTCTCGTACAGGCCGGCGTGGCAGGCGCCGCTCTTGAACTCGGCGTCGAGCGTCTTGGCCCACTTCTTCGTCAGCGGGCACGCGACGCTCACCTTGTCGCCTCGCCCGGCGAGCACGCCACGGACCGCGGCGTCATGGGCGGGCTCGAGGTGGTTGTTGACCAGGCACACGTGGCGGATCCCCTGGACCAGGAGGCCGTCGCAGATCGCCGCGAGGTACGCGGTCAGCACCGCCGCGGGGACCGAGACCGCGCCCGCGAAGCCCTGCGCGCACTCGGTGACCCCGTAGCTCACGGCCGGCGCGATCAACGCGATGAACGGGCCCTTCTTCGCGAACAGCTCGGTCGCCCGGACGCACGCCGCGGCGGAGATCACGACGTCGGTCCCGAGGCCCAGGTGCGGCCCGTGGGGCTCGGTCGAGCCGATCGGGACCAGCGCCACCAGCGGCTTCCTGGCGTCGATCAGGCCGCGCAAGGTCGCGGTGGTGTGCCGCGCTAGGAACTTCTCGGTCATGATCCCGACGCGCTCGTTCGCTCGCTCGCTGGTGTGGTCACGGATACTTTCACGGGGCCTCGGTCAGTTCTCCACGGCGGTCGCGTTCGATCAAGAGCTTCTTGTCGACTTTCCCGCGATCGTTCTTCGGTAGGTCATCGACGAACACGACCCAGCGCGGGTACTTGTGCTTTGACAGCCGGCCCTGAACGTGGGCCTTGAGCTCGTCGGCGAGCGCCCGGCGGTCGCGGTCCCGCGCCTCGGGGCGCAGCACGATGACCGCCTTGGGCTTGATGAGGCCCGCATCGTCGCCCGGGATCACCGCGGCGACCGACACCGCGGCGTGGCCGAGCAGGCAGTCCTCGACCTCGCGCGGCGCGACGAAGATGCCGCCGACCTTGAACAGATCGTCGGCGCGCCCGCTGAACCACAGGTAGCCGCGCTCGTCGATATGGAACAGGTCCCCGGTCCGGCACCAGTGGCCGTGGAACGTCTTCCAGCTCTTGTCGCGATCCTGGAAGTAGCCGTGCGCGACGCTGTCCCCCTTGACCCACAGGACGCCGATCTCGTTCGGCAAAAGCCCGGGCGCCCCTGCCCCGTCGGCGTCCTCCGGCAGGATCTTCAGCGTGTAGCCGTCCACCGCGCGGCCGAGCGAGCCCGGCATCACGTTGCCCGGGCGGTTCGAGCAGTAGATGTGGAACATCTCGGCCGAGCCGATGCCGTCGTAGACCTCGCCGCCGAACCGCTCGATGAACCGCCGGAGCAGCGGCTCGGGCAGCGCCTCGCCCGCCGACAGGTGAAACCGCACCGACGACAGATCGAGCCCCGGCTCGCCGGCCGCGCGCCGCTCGTCATCGAGATCGAGCAGCTTGCCGAGCATCGTGGGCACATTCGTCACGATCGTCGGGCGGTAGCGCGCGATCGCGCCGGCGACGCTCTCCGCGGTCGGCCGCTCGCTGAACAGCCCCACGGTCGCGCCGACCGCGAACGGGAACCACAGGTTGGTGCCGGTCGCGTAGCCGAAGAACAGCCGCGGCACGCTGATCGCGACGTCGGTCTCGACGTACCCGACCGTGCGCTTGGCGTAGACCTCGGTGTTGTACGCGAAGTCGCGGTGGCTGTGCATCGCGGCCTTGGGCCGCCCGGTCGAGCCCGACGTGAACAGCCAGATCGCCGGATCGTCGCGCCGCAGCACGGGCAGCGCCACCCCGGCGGGCGCCTCGGCGATCGCCGCATCGAGCGACGCCACATGGCGCCCCGGCACGACGAGCTCGGCCACCCGGCCGCCCAGCGGCACCGTCGCCTCCGGATCGTCGCCGGTCGCGGCGCCGGGGGCGAGCAGCACGCTGCGGAGGTGCGGCAGCTCGGCCAGGCGCGGCGCGAGCGCCTCGGCGACCTCGGGCGTCGTGATCAGCACGGCCGCCTTGACGTAGTCGAGCACGTAGCCGAGGTCGTCCGGCGGCGCGATCGGGTTGCCCATCGTCACCACGCCGCCGGCCGCGAGCGTCGCGAAGATCGCCCACGCGAACGGCGGCACGTCGGGCAAGACGATGTAGACCCGCTGCTCCGGCGCGAGCCCGTGCGCGACGAGGTAGCGGGCCAGCGCGCGCGACCGCGCCGCGACCTGCGCGTACGTCCACGCCCGCTCGCCGAACCGGATCGCGATCTTTGGGCCCTTGCCTTCCCGCTCGCGGTCGAACAGGAAGTAGTCGGCGAGGTTGAGCTCGTCGGGGAACGTCACCCCCTCCCCCGGCGCGTCGTGGCTGACCTCGGGGCTCATTCGGCGCGTCCTTGCTTGGCCAGCGCGCGCCCGATGATCGTGCGCTGGATCTCGCTCGTGCCCTCGTAGATCCGCAGCGGGCGGATCGCGCGGTACAGGTGCTCGACGACCGCGCCCGCCATCACGCCCCGCCCGCCGAACAGCTGCACCGCCCGATCGATCACGCGCTGCGCGGCCTCGGTCGCCCCGAGCTTGGCGATCGAGACCTCGGTCGTCAGCTTCGCCCCCGTGGTGTCCTTGAGGTACGCGGCGCGCAGGACCAGCAGCCGCGCGGCGTCGAGATCGACGATCATGTCGGCGAGGTGGGCCTGGATCAGCGGCTGCTCCGACAGCAGCTTGCCGAACTGGCGCCGCCGGGTCACGAAGCCGATCGCCTCGTCGAGCGCGCGCCGCGCCATGCCGACCGCCGCGGCGCCGACCGAGACGCGGAACGCATCGAGCGTCGCGAGCGCGAGCTTCATGCCCTGCCCGATATCGCCGATCTGCGCCGACGACGGCACCCACACGCCGCGCAGCTCGAGCGCGCCGATCGGGTGGGCGGCGATCGCCGTCATCGGCTTGACCGTCACGCCGCGCCGGTCGAGCGGCAGCCAGAACGCCGTGAGCCCGGCGTGGCCCAGCGCCGGATCGACGGTCGCGACCACCATCGCGTGATCGGCGATCCCGAGGTTCGAGATGAACAGCTTGTCACCGTCGAGCCGGTAGCCATCCGCGCTCGCGGTCGCGCGGGTCGCGATCGCCGCGACGTCGGAGCCCGCGTCGGGCTCGGTCAGCGCGAACGCCGCGATCCCGGCGCCGTGCGAGAACGCCTTCAGCTGGACGCGCTGGTCCGGCGAGCCCGCGAGCCCCAGTGCGTGCGTGCCCAGCCCCTGCACTGCCAGGATCGAGTCGGCGCGCGGCGAGACATAGCCGAGCATCTCGCGGGCCAGGCACACCGCGCGGATGTCGATCCGAGGGTCCGGATCCGCCGCACGGGGCACGACCAGCTCGAACAAACCCGTCTCGGCCAGCATCGCCGCGGCCATCCGATCGCGCTGCGCTTCATCCGCGTGCGCTCCCGGCGCCTCGATCGCCTCGATCGCGTGCGCGGCCGTGCGCAGCCGCTCGGCGAGCGCCGTGTGCGCCTCGGTGAAGAACATCGGCAGGTCGTCGCTCGACAGCCTCATGCGCTAGTCCTCGCCGGGGGCACCGCGGAACCGCGGGGGGCGCTTGGCCTTGAACGCCTCGTGCGCCTCGGCGAAGTCGGGGTGCTGCATGCACAGCGCCTGCGCCTGGGCCTCGGCCTCGATCGCCTCGGACAGCGCCATCGTGTGCTCGCTCTCGAGCATCTGCTTGGTCATCGCGTGGGCGAACGCCGGCCCGCTCGCGAGCCGCGCCGCCCACTTCTGGGCCATCGCGACCGCCGCCGCCGCGTCGGCCACGAGCCGGTTGACCAGGCCGATCTCGAGCGCGCGGCTCGCCGGGATGATGTCGCCGAACAGGAGCAGCTCGCTGGCGTGCCCGAGCCCGACGATCCGCGGCAACAGGTACATCACGCCCATGTCGGCCCCGCACAGCCCGACCTGGGGGAAGATGAAGCCGAACCTGGCGTTCGTGGCGGCGATCCGCAGATCGCTGGCACACGCGATCACCGCGCCGGCCCCGACCGCGGTGCCGTTGATCGCGGCGACGATCGGCCGGCGGCACGCGCGCATCGCCTTGATCAGCCGGCCGGTCGCGCGGGTGAACGCGAGCAGCGCGGGCGTATCGCGGCCGAGCAGGTGCTTGATGATGTCGTCCTGATCGCCGCCCGAGCAGAACCCGCGGCCCCGTCCGGTGATCACGACCGCGCGCACGTCGTCCAGCCGATCGAGCGCCTCGAACGTCTCGGCGAGCTCGCGGTAGACCTCGAAGGTCAGCGCGTTCAGCCGATCCGGCCGATCGAGCGTGATCGTCGCGACGCCCCGCGCGACCTCGAGCGCGAACGTGCTCGGCGACGGGGCCGTCACGACTCACCTCCGACGTAGGCGGTGGCCTGGATCTCGACGACCGCCGCCGGCTCGACCAGGGCCGACACCGCGACCAGCGCCATCGCCGGGAAGTGCTTGCCGAGCCGCTCGCGCCACACCGCGCCGAGCTCCCGGAGCACCCCGCGATACCCGTTGATGTCGGTCACGTACACCGTCATCGTCGCGACGTCCTCGGGGGTGCCGCCGGCCGCGCGCACGACGGCGAGCACGTTATCGAGCGCCTTGGCGAACTGCGCGACGAAGCCGGTGACGCACACCCCGTGCTCGTCACACCCGATCTGCCCGGCGACATGCAGGGCGCGCCCGCGACCGGTCCGTCCGTGGGCAAAGCCGCGCGCCGCGGGCAACCCCGACACGTCGATCTCGTGGCTGCTCACTTCAGCACCGCCCCGCCGTCGATCCCTAGGGGGCGATTTCCCGCCGATTGGCGAGGGACCGGCAAAGCCGGTCCATTCACCCCCCCGCGCGTCGCGTCGCGCGTTTGGTTCAGTCGGCTCCACATCAACGCAACCATGGCGGGCTCGCTCACTTCAGCACCGCCCCGCCGTCGATGATGATCGTCTGGCCGTGGATGCCGCGGGCGCCCTCGCCGCACAGCATCAACGCCGCGTGCGCGACCTCGCCGGGCGTGATCATCCGGCGCTGCGGGCTCATCGACGCGAGCGTCGTGCGCGCCTCGTCCTCACTGCGGCCGGTCTTCGCCGCGATCCGTGTCACCGCCTCGTCGGCCATCTGGGTGTCGACCCAGCCCGGGCACAGCGCGTTGATCGTCACGTTGGTGCGCGCGAGGTCGATCGCCAGCGCGCGCGTCATGCCGACCATCGCGTGCTTCGCGGCGCAGTACGCCGTCGAGTAGCCGTAGCCCGACACGCCCGCGTTCGAGGCGATGTTGATCACGCGCCCCCACTTCGCGGCGATCATCGACGGTACCAGCGCCCGGATCACCCGGAACGGCGCCGTCACGTCGAGCTCGAGGATGCGATCCCAGATCTCGTCGGTCGTGCGATCGAGCGCCGCGCTCTCCGCCACGCCGGCGTTGTTGACGAGCACGTCGACGTGACCGACCGAGGCGAGCATGTCGTCGGTCTGCTTGCGATCGGTGAGATCGAGCCGCAGGGCGACGCCGCCGATCTCCTTCGCGATCGCATCGAGCTCGGGCTTGGTGCGTCCGCACACCACGACGCGGGCTCCCGCGGTCGCGAGGACCCGCGCGATCGCCGCCCCGATGCCGCGACCGCCGCCCGTGACCAGCGCGAGCTTGCCGGCGAGGATTTCATCCATGCTCGGTTTATACCCGGCCGCGGCCACCGCCAGGGGCGGCCGGGCGATTATGCGACAAACGATCGCGACCGAACCCGGCCCTGCCCCCCAGGCTACTCGTCTTCGTCGTCCTCGTCTTCGTCGCCGAACAAGACCCCGACTCGCAGCTCGATCGCGTCGAACGGCTCCGCTCGGACCGTCTCGCCGCTCGAGGCGCTCAGCAGCACGAGATACCCCTTGGATTCCCAGCGGTGCACCACAAGGATCTTCTCCTCGGGATTGAGGACCCAGTAGTGCGGGACCCGGTTCGCGTGCAGGGTACGCATCTTGTCGACGAGATCGCGCTTCTCGTGTTTCGGCGACAAGTTCTCGCAGACCCAATCCGGCCGGATCTGGATCGGCCATCCGGTCGGTCGCTCGGGCACCCGATCGCGCCGCCATCCGGCGAGATCATGACAGTAGACCTCGTGGGTCTCGTACTGAACATGGACCTCGGTGCCGATCCACCAGCCGCCGGGCCAGCGTCCGCCGGGCCGGCGATTGAACCGTGGCCCGAGGACCTGCGCCACCGCAAACTGCGTGGCGGCGTGCCCCATCGACGGCATGGCCTTCTCGATGATCTCGCCGTCGACGATCTCGGCTCGCGAGCTCTCGCCCATGGCGCGAAGATCTGCGGTAGTCGCCTTCGGCGAGCGTGAGGGCACGGCCATGGAGGTATTCTAGTCCTGGTCGGCGCTGACGCCCGGGCCTTAGCCCAGCTCCTTGCGGATGTTCGCGATCACCTCGGCGTAGCTCGTGCTCTCGACGACCGCGGCCATCTCCGCGGTGTAGCGCGACACGAGGTCCTCGCGCCCGCGGGCGAGCGCATCGCGGCGGGCGTGGTGCAGCGTGAGGAACGCGCGCTCGGCGTTGACGAAGTACTGCACCATCGCGAGCACCGCGCGCGCCGACGACGTGGTCACCGAGCGCGAGGCATCGCTGAACGAGAACTGCCGGCCTTCGCTGTTGTTGACGTCGAGCGTGACCCGGGCCACGGCATCGACGCCGGCCTGGGCCTTCTTGGTCTCGATGTCCGCCGCGACCTGGAACCCGGTCATCTGGATCGTCTTGAGCGACTGGTACTCGCGCGCGTAGCGATCGAGCAGGCCCACGAACAGCGCGTCGACCAACCCCACGCCTCGAGCCTCGACCTCGACCGTCTGATCGCCCTCGACGACCTCGACCTTGACGCGCGACCCACCATCGAGCTCTTCGATGGTCAGCCGGTGCAACGTGAGCTCGAAGAAGTTCGCGCCCAGGACCCTGCGGATGAGCGATTCATGAGGCGGGGTGTTCACGCGACGAGTCTACCGTGCGGCGGCGGACGCGCAGCGTGATTGTCGTCGCCCGTGGTCCCGCGCGGACTTGCGTCGACTCCGGAGGGGCCGCGCGGCTGAGAACGGTTCGGGCGGGCCAAGCCCGCGACCCAGATCGGGCATAGTGACCCGGTGTCCGTCCTGGTCCAGCTCAAGCGCCATGTCACCCGGCTCCGCACCTGTCACGACTGCCCCGAGATGATCGGGCCCGTCGTCACGGGCCTCCCGGTCGTCTCACCCGTGATGCTGATCGGCCAGGCGCCCGGCACCCATGAAGGCCCGGCCGGCAAGCCGTTCGCGTGGACCGCCGGCAAGACGATGTTTGGTTGGTTCGCCTCGGTCGGGCTCGCCGAGGAGCCGTTTCGCCAGCGCGTCTACATGGCCGCCGTGTGTCGGTGCTTTCCCGGCAAGTCGGCCAAGGGGGGTGGCGATCGGGTCCCGTCCAGCGAAGAAATCGCACGCTGCAGCCGCCATCTCCAGCACGAGGTCGCGCTCTTGCGCCCGCGCCTGGTGATCCCGGTCGGCAAGCTCGCGATCGCGCAGATCGCGCCCGACGTCGACCAGCTGGCCGAGATCGTCGGCACGCGCCGGCGCACCAGGCTCGCCGGGGTCGAGCTCGACATCATCGCGCTGCCTCACCCATCGGGCGCGTCGACCTGGCACCGCATGGAGCCCGGCAAGACGCTGCTGTCGCGCGCGCTGGCCGAGATCTCCCGGCACGAAGCGTGGCGAGCCGTGCTCGAGGCGCGCGATCATGGCGCCGCTTTCGCAACCGAGGTGCCCACATGAACGTTGCCGATCTCCTGACCCAGCTCATCGCGTTTCCGACCCAGCAGGCCGGCCCGGACCGCGGTGCCGGCGACGAACGCGCGCTGTGCGAGCACCTGGCCCCGCTGCTGCGCGCGACCGGCGCCGACGAAGTGATCGTCGAGCTCGCGAAGCGCAGCGACGGCCAGCCCGGCGCCTATGTCTTCGCGCGCTGGGGCACGCCGCGCCGGCTGATCAACGTCCACATCGATACGGTCCCGGCGAACGCGGGCTGGTCCCGCGATCCGTGGACGCCGTACATCACCGGCGGCCGGCTCTACGGGCTCGGCTCCGCCGACACCAAGGGCGCGATCGCGGCCACGCTCGTCGCGCTCGAGGCCACCCGGCCGCACGATTTCGGCGTGCTGTTCTCCGGCGACGAGGAGGCCGGCAGCGGCGTGATCCGCGCCTTCCTCGCCGGGCCCCACGCCGCGGCGATCCGCGAGGTCATCGTGTGCGAGCCGACCGCGCGCACCGCGGGCGTCGCCCACCGCGGCGTGCTGGGCCAGCGCGCCCGGCTCACCGGTCCCGGCGGCCACTCCTCGAAGGCCGATCACCTGCCCAAGCCGCTCGCCCGGCTCGCCCGGCTCGCGGTCGCGCTCGACGACATCGGCGTGCGCCGGCGAACCGACGGCCCGCCGAACATGCAGGGCACGTGTCTCAACATCGCCGCCCTGCACGGCGGCGTCGCGTTCAACGTGATCTCGGCGCGCGCCGAGCTCGAGTGGTCGCTCCGGCCGTACCCCGGCTTCGATCGCGCCGGCTGGGATCGCGAGCTCGCCGAGCTCGTCGCCGCCATCGATCCGCAGATCGCGATCGAGACCACGATCGACCACGTCCCGTTCTCGTGCGACGCCCTGACCGACCACGTGCGCCGGTTCGTGCGCTCGGTCGGCACGCTCGACTTCTGGACCGAGGCCGCGCTGTGGGCCGCGCACGGCAAGGACGCGATCGTGATCGGCCCCGGCGACATCGCGCAGGCCCACGCCGCCGACGAGTACGTCCCGCTCGAGGATCTCGACTGGGCGGTCGAGCTGTTCCGCTCGCTGCTCCGGCCCTGACGGCCGGCTGGCGCGGCCGGCTACAGGCGCGGCGCTTCGGCGCCGACGTAGTCGATGTTGTCCTTCCAGTACTTCTTCATGCCGCGCTCGGGCCGCAGCACCAGCTCGTCGTCTTGCTCCCAGTCGGGCAGCTCGTCGTCCTTCCACGCCGAGCGCTGGACCTCCTGGATGAAGCAGGTCTCGAGCGCGGGGTCGTCGAGCGTCGACTCCTTGATCTTCACGTCGTGGACGGTCACCTCGCCGTTGACGATCCTGGTCTTGAACCGGAGCGACAGCTTCTGGTTGCGGTGGAGCTGGCCGTGCCGGCCCTCGTAGCACTTCGCCGCGTTGCGGGTCAGCGTCTTGGGCATCAGCTCGTCGAACTTGTAGAAGAACTCGTCCGACCGGGGATCGAGCTTGCCGGGCGCGACGTCCGGCGCGGGGGCGGGCTCCGGCGCGGCGGTCGCGGCCACGGGCGTGTCGAGCGTCGCGACCTGCGTGTGGGGCGGCACCACCTTGTGCACCACCGGCGCGGGCGTGCTCGGCCGCATCTGCAGGAGCAGCAGGATCAAGAGCGCGACGACCGCGACGCCGCCGGCGACAAGCCACTTACCCATGGTGCGTGGTCTCCTTCAGGGCATCGCCTTCCACGGCCAGCCGTTGACCTTGTACAGCGTGAAGTCGCCGCTGCCACCGAGCGTCGTGACCCCGGGGTCCTTCGCCAGCGTGGGCTGCATGTTCCAGTACTGCGTGCCGTCGGCGCTGCCGAGCTCGAAGTTGGCCTCGCAGCCCTGGCCGTTGGTCGACACCCCGAGGTGCCACTGCATGCCGGCGGTGAGGCTGGTCAGGTTGGTCAGCTTCTGGAGGGTGTCGGTGCCGCCGTCGGGAGCCGGCACGCGCTCGACCTTGAACGAGTAGGTGGGGAGCACCGCCGGCATCGTCTGGCACATGTTGCTGGCCACCGACGCCGAGAACGTCCAGGTACCGACCGGCCAGCACCCCGTGACCGGCAGGCCGGTGTCCGGATCGGTCGGCCGTGGCGTGGTGCCAGGCGTGAAGGTCCCGTTGGTGATCGACAAGGCCGCGCTGCAGATCTGGCCGTCGTTGATCGGAGGCGGCTGCTGGATCATGCCGCCGTCGTCTCCGACGCCACAAGCCGCGGTGGCTGTCAGCGCGGCAAAGATAACGTTAGCCCCGACAATTCTCGTCATGCTGTCATCCGAATGCAACAGGAGCGCCAGCCTGGAACCGCCCGGATCCTCATGAAAACCGGTCCTGACAGGGCCGGAATTGGGGTGCAGGGCTGGTGAGTCGCGACCTCGCGAGGTCCCCCGACCTTGTGGCTCGCGGCACGGGTTGACGCGAGGTTGCAGGCGCCGCGGGCTCACGCGATGTTGTGAGCGGGCGGGTTGCACCCTGGAATGGCGGCTGCAAAGAATGAGCGCCATGCTCCCATCGCGCCTCGCGCTGCTCGCCGCCGTCTCGCTCCTCTCGTGCAACCAGGCCGATGGGAGCACCGAGACCCGGCTGCGCCCCGCGGCGGTGGTGCCGTCGGCCGACGCGCCCAAGATAGTCGAGAACTACGGGCCCCACCCCGCCGACGATCGCGTGAACCAGGAGCAGCTCGCCGACGAGCGCAAGCAGGCCAGGCAAGGCGCCCAGGGCGCCCAGGGCAACAGCGACTGGGTCCCGAAGGAGTTCGCGGCGGGCATGTCGCGCTGGAAGGACACCGGGGTCTACGTCGACGGCAAGCCGCTCGGGTTCCTCACCTGGGGCGAGCTGCCGATCGGCTGCAAGGTGTCGTGGCTGCGCGACAAGGTCTCGGCGGAGAAGCGCTACGGGACCAATGATCCGGGCTGGAAGTGGGCGCGCAAGCGCTACTACAAGTTCACCGATTACCTGAAGGCGATCGGCGTCGATCTCCGCAAGGTCAAGGAACTCCACGTCTACGGGCCCAAGCCGACCCAGACCTTGATCGTGACGGGCAAGGACCTGATGTCGCCGGCGGCCAACGAATTCTGGTTCTGGTTCGGCGCGAACACCTCGGGCAAGGCGCTGCCGCACGCCCCCGAGAACTTCGGCAACGGCCGCATCGCCGACAAGATCAGCTCGGTCATGGTGTACATCGACAAGAAGCCGCCGACCCTCGTCGAGAACGAGGGCCTGTTCCTCGACGGCGTCGAGCAGACCGGCGTGCCGTACTACGGCGAGCCGGTGCGCGGCGGCATCCGGGTCTACCTCGACGACAAGCTCGCCACGGTCATCAAGCGCCAGGATCTCGATCCCAAGCAGACGACGAAGGGCGCCGACGGCGAGCCACAATGGAAGCTCACCGACTTCCTGGCCGCCCACGGCGTCGACACCAAGCACGTCGTCGAGATGTGGGCGATCCGCGGCGACATCCGCACTGAAAAGTTCTCGGCCGCCGAGCTCGCGACGCTGATCTTCGAGGCCGGCTCGCAGTCCAAAGGCGGCGTCCTCCTCGGCGACAAGCAGGTGGTCGCCAACGTGCTCGCGCTGCACAGCCGCGCGCTCAAGCCCGAGGACATGCCGGCCCCCGAGCAAGACGACGAGTGATCGCGACCGCGTGACCGCGCGATTGCTCGTGGTTCCGGTGACGTGAGGCTTCGCGGCGAGGCCGCGCGACCGCTGGCTGACTCTTGCGCCGAGCTGCGCGAGCGGCAGTCAAACGCCATGTCGGGTGGTGACTCGGGCCCCAGGTCCGGGGAGTAGCCCCCCAGGAAGTGATCTCGAACAGCCGGACTGCAACTCCCGTCCGGCCTGCAGATCCCGAGATCGCCAGGGTTTTGCGGTCCAAATCCCCAGGTGGGGAGCCTCCTCCCCCATGTTTCACCCGTGTCACACGCTTTGATTCCAGCAGGTTACAAGCTCAAAAGTCAGGCATACCCCTTGCTCAAAGCTCAGCCATCACAAACCAACCGAACTGGGGCAACGAACCAATGACCAACAAGAAGCTTCTGATGTTCGCCGTGGCCGGGCTTCTGGCACCTGTCGCCTACGAAGGCGCCGCCAGCGCCGAAGTTCACAATAGCACCGTCTCGGTCGCCATCCCGGCGCCGAAAAATGACCTCGCCCCAGTGACCGGCACCCCGGCGCGCCTGCGCCGCACCGACCAGGAGCAGCCCGGCGCCGAGATGCCGGCGTTCGCGCTGTTCGGCGATGGCAAGACCGGCATGTTCTTCGCGATGAGCACCGAGCTCAACGGCACCCGCGCTTTCGACAACATCCAGCTGTCGCTGACCCCGTTCTCGCTCACGCAGGACAAGACGACCGGCGCGGTCTCGGTCCTCGCGGACACCACGGCCGCCAAGTTCGTCACCAACAACAACGGCAACGAGCGCCGCAACGCCAACGCGCCGACCGCGCAGACGATCAACGGCGGCAGCGTCATTCTCGTCAAGTACAACTACCAGCCCAACGGGACCAACGACACCGTTCGCTACGTCCAGGGCTTCAACGCGGCCGGCCAGGTCGTCCTGCCGCAGACCAGGGCGTACGCCAAGAACAACGACGACTGCTCGATGCACCAGGACGGCGAGCCGGGCGTGGTCGCGAAGTTCGACCCGGCCACCAACACCAGCACGATCGTCGAGTGGGCCGGCTGCAACGGCAACGGCGCCGATGACGGCTGGGCCTTCGTGACCAAGGTCGCGTGCGACAACGCCGCGACCCCGACGAAGTGCACGTTCAGCAACGTGTTCGACATCTCGCTGGCGGCTCGCGAGGAGCGGTCGCGCGGCGCGTGCACCGTCGCCGCGACCGACCCGGGCTACGCGGTGTGCTCGTGGACCGAGGGCAACAACCAGCCCCAGCGCGACGGCACCTGGCTCGCCGCGATCAAGCTGGACGACCCCACCATCAAGGGCGCCAACCAGCAGCAGGCGCTGCTCTGGAAGAACCAGATCGGTGGCCGCATCGACAACAACGCCGCCGCGGGCAACAAGCGCACCTACGCCCAGCGCGCCGTGCAGGAGCGCGTCCTGACCCCGGACGCGACCGGCCAGCTCACCGCGTCGGACACGATCATCTATCGCTACGGTGACGCCGCCGGCAACAACAACACCAACGAGGGCAAGGGCGGCACGTACTACACGCAGATGATGGCGGTCATCAAGGTCTCGCGCACGGGCATGACCTACCTCGCGAAGCCGGCCGATATGGCCACCAAGCTGACCGGCCTCGGCGGTACGCACCTCGGCGCCGCGGCGGCCGTGTTCGGCACCACCGATCACCTGATGCCGGGCCTCGTGTTCCTCAACGGCTCGCACACCGGCGGCGGCGCGAACGCGCAGATTGCCACGGTCGGTCTCGACCCCACGACCAACACGTTCAGCTACCTCGGCATGCAGGAAGTCGCCCCGCACGACCGCCACCTCTACTCGAACTACCTCGGCAACAACCCCGGTAACCAGGGCCGTAACCACAGCGAGATGAAGACGATCCCGAACCCGTTCGTCGGCCAGGCCAACAACACCGACGCGTACCTCCTGCTCTCGGCCACCACCGGCAAGACGATGGCCACCACCTGCGCGGGCTGCACCGACACCGTGTCGAACCCGGCCATCAAGCTCACCGCGCTCATGACGGTCACCGGGATCGCGCAGACCCCGAAGACCGCCACGGGCAGCACGGGCACGGGCACCGGCACCGGCAGCGGCTCGGGCGGCGCCGGCAGCAACGCCTCGGGTAGCGACGGCGGCAACGACCCGGGCACCACGCTCGGCGGCTGCAACACCGGCGGCGGCTCCACCGGCTTCGCGACGCTCTTCCTCATCGGCCTCGCGGCATTCATCCGCCGGCGCCGCTAACCCACCCTCGACAACCACCTTCGCAAACAGGAAATCACATGCGAAATATCCTCCTCTCGGTTGTTGCGGCGGCGGGGCTCGTGGGCTGTGTCGGCGGAATCGACATGCCCTCCGGCGACCCGAACGGCAGCGGCTCGAACCCCGGCTCCGGCTCGGGCTCGGACAATAGCGCGGCGGCCGCGGCGGCACGCACGGCGTTCGACACCGGCGTCTACCCCATCATCTCGGCGTCCGGCCGGTGCGTCAGCTGCCACAGCGCCTCGGGCCCGTCCGGCAACGACACCGGCTTCGTCGGCACCACCGCCGCGACCGGCTACGATACGGCCGTCGGCTACGTCGCGCTGATCGGTGACTTGACCACGGCGGGTGCGCCGATCCTGGCCAAGATCGCCGCCGGCCACGAGGGTCAGAGCTACACCGACCCCGAGAAGACCGCGATCACCACGTGGCTGAGCGCGGAGCTCACCAAGCGCTCCAGCAGCGGCGGCACCGGCAGCGGCAGCGGCAGCGGCACGACCACCGAGTCCCCCGGCGCGGCCACGACCCGGCTGACCAACGAGTGGTCGGGCTGCATGACGCTGGCGAACTTCACCGCGGCGAACATGATCGCGTTCGGCAACATGCGCGCCGATAACTCGGCCTGCAAGACCTGCCACGTCAACGGCGAGTACGGCCAGATCGCCTCGGACGTCGCCGCCCCGTTCTTCACCCTGATCAGCACCAACCGGTACTACATGGCGCAGTACTTCACGGTCGACCTGAGCCAGGGTGTGGCAGCGGCCAAGGTCATCACGAACACGAAGTCCCTGACCAACATGGGCCTGGCGATCGCGCCTCACACCGAGCACCCGCGGTTCACCTTCGCGGGCAGCACCGGCGACACGGCCCTCAAGGCGTTCTACACCTCGACGATGGCCGCCAAGACCGCCGGGACGTGCGGTCCCCCGACCCTGACGAACTAGCCCCGGCGACGGTTTCGTGATCAGCAAGGTGCCCGCCCACGTGGTTGGCGCCTTTGTTGTTTTTCGGGGTTATCCTTGGAGCGTCCCATGGCAGAGCTCATCAGCGGCGATGGCCGCACCCACATCAACTCGCGCCTGATGCGCGAGTCCCTGCAGAACCGCGGCGTCCTGTCGCAAACCGAGAGCGATCGCGACCTGCGGGTGTTCCCCGATGTCACCCTCGTCTCGATCGGCGGGCAGAGCATCTTCGACCGCGGCAAGGCGGCGATCCTGCCGCTCGTCGAGGAGCTGGTCGAGATCAAGCGCGACAAGAGCTTGAAGATGGTGATCGGCGTCGGCGGCGGCACCCGCGTGCGCCACACGATCTCGATCGCGCTCGATCTCGGCCTGCCGGTCGGCGGCATGGCGCAGCTGGTCGGCGCCATGGAGGAGCTCAACGCGATCCTGCTCAACACCCTGCTCGCGCCGCACGGCTCGATGCCGATGCAGCGCGACCACTTCTGGGACCTGCCGCTGTACTTCGACGCCGGGATCACGCCGATCGCGATCTCGGTGCCGCCGTACCACTTCTGGGAGCCGCCGCCCGAGGCGGGCCACCTGCCGATGCACGGCTCGGATTTCGGTCTGTTCCAGCTCGCCGAGGTGCTCGGCATGAAGCAGGTCGTCTACGTCAAGGACGAGGACGGCCTGTACGACAAGGATCCCAAGAAGCACCCCGACGCCAGGCGGTTCGGCAAGATCACGCTCGCCGAGCTCCTGCCGCAGCTGCCCGACGACAACATCCTCGACCGCGAGCTGTTCCACGCGTGGTCGCACGCCAAGAACCTCACGCGGATCACGATCGTCAACGGCCTCCAGCGGGGCCAGCTGACCCGCGCGCTGCGCGGGGACGACGTCGGCACCGTGATCGTCAAGGAGCCGGCATGACCGCCGAGCGTCGCACCATCGCGTCGGCGCTCGCCGGCTCGCCGATGACAGGTCCCGGCGACCGCGTCGACTACCGGCCCACCGCGGTCATGCCCGACGTCAAGGTCGTCAAGATCGGCGGCCAGAGCATCCTCGATCGCGGCCGCGCCGCCCTGTTCCCGATCCTCGACGAGATCGTCGCGGCTCGAAAGCTCGGCATCCAGATCGTGCTCCTGGCCGGCGGCGGCACCCGGGCGCGCCACATCTACTCGATCGCCTCCGAGCTCGAGATGCCGACCGGCGTGGTCGCCACCCTGGGCAAGTACATCCCGATGCAGAACGCGCGCATGCTGCAGATGCTGCTCGCCAAGCACGGCGGCATCTACATGCTGCCCGACGACTTCGAGAAGCTGCCGCTCTACCTGCAGATGGGCTGCATCCCGGTCATGAGCGGCATGCCGCCGTTCGGCTACTGGGAGAAGCGCGAGGAGGGCAGCCGGATCCCGCCGCACCGCACCGACGCCGGCGTGTTCCTGTCGGCGGAATTCCTCGGCGCGCGGCGCGCGTTGTTCATCAAGGATGAAGACGGGCTCTACACCGATGATCCCAAGAAGAACCCCGCCGCGACCCACATCAAGTCGATCACCGCCGCCGAGCTCACCGCCCGCGACCTGCCCGACGTCGTGCTCGAGCGCGTCGTGGTCGAGTACCTGCCGCGCGCGCAGTGGTGCAAGGAGCTGCAGATCGTCAATGGCCTCAAACCCGGCCAGGTCCTGGCCGCCCTCCAAGGTGAAGATGTCGGATCGATCATTCGCGCGTAACCTCGGGATCACCCTCGCGGCCCTCGCCACCGCGTGCACGACCTCCCACAAGCCCGAGGCCGATCCGGCGCGGCTCACGACCATCATGAAGGCGATGGACAAGAACACGCCGGCGCCCGGCGGCGCCCCGGTGTGCACGCCGGACCAGATGATCGGCGGCGCGACCATGACGCAGGTGACCCTGCTCAAGATCGCCGAGGAGCCCGCCAACATCGGCCCCTCGCGCGACGACTGGATCAACCCCGCCGAGCTCGACAGCCCGGCCGCGCGCGAGCTGATCGATCCCAGCACCGACGAGACCACCAGGCGTCAGGCCGCCTACGAGCTGCTCAGCGCGCCGTTCTACCTGGTCTACCGGATCGACATCGTCGATGCCCCGATGGCGATCGGCGTCAAGGACCTGAAGCGCGGTACGGTCGGCGCGCGCGTGTTCCGGTTCGATCGCAAGGGCGACATCGTGTGCGTGAAGGTCCTGGCGTTCCAGAACACGCTCGCCAAGAGCGACTGGGCGATCCTCAAGAGCAACCTGGCGGTGATGGATCCCAAGGTCTCGGCGGTGCTGCGCGAGGACCTGCGCAGCGAGCTCCTCCGGCACATCCAGGCGCTCGGCCGGCCGGACGCCCCCTGATCCGCGATCGCGGCCCGAGCGCCCAGGCGGCCGATCAGGCGATCAGGGCTCGCACTGCGTGCGAACCTTGCTGGTCAGCGCGACGTCCTTGTACAGCCCGTCGGCGATCATCGCTTCCCCCTGATGCATGCAGGGCACCGTCGAACCCTGGGGCATGGGGGGAATCGGCGGAACGACGCTGTCGTCGCCGCTATCGAAGTCGTAGTCGATCGCGAACACCGGCTTCTGGAGATCGATGAACGGCCGCACCACATCGCAGGTCTCGGTCTCGCCGCAGCGCTCGTTCATCATCCAGTCGAACGTGGGCGCCCCCTCATCGACCGCGCCCCCCACGTAGTCGGAGTCCTTCATGCCGGTCGACAGCTGGCGGTTGTGCCCCTGCGTGGCGATCTCGTCGTACCAGCTGTAGGTGTCCTCCGGTGAGATCGGAAGCAAGGGATCCAGGTAGGCGCCGACATCGTTGTGCGACGGCTCGATCCCGTCGCAGCCGATCGACCTCGCGAGATCGAACCGCTTCCACATGATCGAGGCCCACGTCGCACGACCGGTCGCGCTGATGTCGAGGAAGCGTGCCATGTCGAGGTCGGGCACGGCCGAGCCGAGCGCGGCCGGTAGGAACTTTCCGGCATCGGGGCGGTTCATCTCGAGCGCGCCGGTCTCGACATGACAGATCACGATCGTCGAGGGCGTGCGCGCGTGCAGCTGCGTGATCGTCCCGGCCAGCGTGCCCGCCGGGACCATGACCGGAAGGCCGTCGCCGTAGTCGAGCATCGTCGGCGACGGAACCAGCGCCCACAGATCGAGGTCGTACATCACGCGCGGCGCCGACACATCGATCGGCGCGCTCAGCTGGATATCCCAGTTCTTCGCCTCGCCCACCTTGGGCTGCCACCACTGCGGCCCGGGGTCCGCATCCGGGGTAGCCGGCGGCTTCGGATCCCCACCACAGCCAGCGCAGCCAGCCACGGCCACCGCGAGCGCCAGCTCCAGCGCTCGTTCCCACGCTCCCGTGCCTCGCGACCGTTGCAACCCAGCTCCGACGTCGGCTCTGCGCACCATGCCGCAAGCTTACGCCAGCCGCGCCGCGCGCACCGTGATCCGTTGTGCGTACTGTGATCCGCCGCGCTCGCGGGATTGCCGTATTCCGCCACCCGCCCGCTCATCCCACCACGCCGGCACCTGCACGCTCGACCACACCTACGTCCTCGACCACATGTGCGAGCGCAGCCACACAAGCGTGCGCGGCCCGCGCTCGAGGTCCTTCGCCGCGCTTGCGCTCAGCTGGCCTTGCTGCTCCCGCCACCGGTGCCGGCGCCCCCGCCACCACCGGTGCCTTTTCCACCGCCGCCACCGCCGCCACCGCCGCCCTGCTTGCGCTCGTGGCCCTTGCCATCGCCCTTCCCGGAGTGATTCATCCCATCCTCGCCCTTACCACCGCCGATCCCCCCCTGGTTCTGCTTGTCGCCTTTCAGGTTCGCCTTGACCCAGTCCTCGGCCTTGGCGATGCGGCCTTCGACCTCCTTCGCGAGCTCGTCCGGCTTGTCCTTGGGCGTGATCGTGACGACAACGCCCTTGGCCTCGTGCTTACCCGTCGCCTTCGCCCCCTCGGGTACGAACACCGGGCAGAGCCCCTGCCCGCCGCCATGCGTCCCCTTCATGTCGTGCCCGTTGCCGGGCCGAGCGTGCTTCTTCTCGGCGAGCAGCTCGTCGGTACGCTTCTGGATCGCCGCGATCGCCGCTTTATCGGTCGACTCGATCGTCACCACCACCGCCTTGCCCTTCATCGCCGACTTCGTCGTTGCGCCGAGCACCGTGCTCGGGCACATCCCGGCGCGATGCGCCATCTGCTCGGCGGCAGCCGCCCCCGAGCCCGAGCCGCCGCCCGACCCCACCGCCGCGGCGGCTGAGCCGCTCTCAGCGCCCGACCCCGCAGCCGCCGCACCCGAGCCCGTGGCGGCCACTGCACCCGACCCCGCTGCCGCGGCAGCTGAGCCGCTCTCAGCGCCCGACCCTGCAGCCGCCGCACCCGAGCCCGTGGCGGCCATGGCGCTCGAACCCGCCGCGCCGGAGCCCGTTGTCTCCGAACCTACCATCGCCGCCGAGCTCGCCACTCCCGAGCCCGAACCTTCGCTGGAGCTACCCTTCTTGCCGCAGCCGGTCGCGAGCGTCAGGGATCCCGTCAACAAGATGAAGACAACACGCAACATATGACCCTCCTAACTTTACGTTACATATTTTTTACACGACGTGGATCTCATTCCAGCGCAAAGAGATCTCGGCGGAGCATGCTTCGAGCCACGCGCGTGCTCATCGTCGTGGCGGCGCTGCTACTGGCTCCGAAGTCCTCGCAGGCAGATCCCGACGTCCGCCTCCCCCCAGGCACGCACGCCGACGCCCAGGGCCAGCTCGTTTCCGGGCGCGGCCTGCGCGAGACCAGTGACTTCCTCGCCAAGGAGCTCGATCGCCACGGCATCGCCGTCCAGCAGATCGGCCCCTACGGGGTGCGCGGCATCGAGCTTACCCGGTTCCTCAGCCAGACCCCCTCCACCCCCTGGCTCGCCATCCACGTCCTGCGCACCAACGGTAAGACCCTGATTTTCTTTGTAACTCGCCCCAAGTCGGCCACGACACCTTGACGAATCGCCGCCGTCCGTTTACGTAAAGGCCCTTGGTTTCACTCGGGGATCGTCTAATGGTAGGACGTCAGACTCTGGATCTGACTATCATGGTTCGAATCCATGTCCCCGAACCAGCGAAGGCTTGACCGTTCCAACCACCACGGGTAGAACGACACCTCCTTCACCGGCCCCATAGTCTAGCGGTTAGGACGTCGCCCTCTCACGGCGAAAACTTGGGTTCAAGTCCCAATGGGGTCACTATATTTCTCCAACGGTTCGCTGCCCTTAGCTCCGCTGTAGCAAACCCTGTAGCAAGCGACAGGATCTCTCCGTCGAGAGTCGACACCCGCAGCTTGGCCACTTCGGTGCACAGCGCACCCCACGTCGCCCGCGTGTAGCCGCTCACCACGTCGCTTTTCGCGGTGTGCGTGACCACGCGCAGGAGATCGCGGTGCGCGCCGTGCTCCTGGCACGTGGTGATGAACCACGAGCGCAGGTCGTGCCCGCCGCGGTCGCGGTGCTCACCGGCGGAAACCCGCAGCCCGAGCTCGTCCAGGTCGCGCTTGAACGCATCGTTCGCTTCCTTGGGCGCGATCGGCGTCATGTTCCGCGTAGGCACGATCAGGTCGTCCGGGGTCGGCGCGCGGCCGTAGATGCGCTCCCAGTGCGAGAGCTTCCACGCCGCCAGGATTTTCCCGAGCGTTGGATGCACCGGCACCCGCCGGGTGACCTCGGTCTTCGTGCGGCCGGTGTCGTAGCTCGTGGCGATCACCAGGCGCCCGAGCGGTTCGAGCGTCGGATCGTAGTGGCGCCAGCGCACCCCGGCAACCTCGCCGTGCCGCAGCCCCGAGATCGCCTTGAGGGCGTACTGCACGCGACGCTCCACGGGGATCCGCGCGTCGGAAATCAGTTGCTCCACCTCGCGCGCGGTGTACGTCGCCGACGTGCGCCACTCGGGATCCTTGTCGACCTTGGGAGGGAGCTCGCCGCGGTGGAGCACGCACGGGTTGCTCTCGATCAGCTCGTCGACGAGCGCATCACGGAACATCGTGTTCACGAGCCCGTACACGTTGAGGATGCTGCGCGGAGCGAGCTCGCCCGCCTGGCGCATCGCGCGGACCAAATCGCGCACGTGCCGGGACTTCACCTCGGGCAGTAGCAGCGCCCCGATGTGCGGGAACACGTGGTTCCGCAGACGGCCGCGGTCGGCCGCGATCGAGCGCACTCCGCGCGCTTCGCGCTCGTCGAGCCACTGCTCGCCGTAGGCTGTGACCGTCAGCGGTCCCGCCGGCTCGCCGCCCTCTCGGCGCGCGTCGAGTTTTCGCTGTGCCGCGCTCGCGTAGCGCCGCGCCTTGCACTCGTCGCCGACGTTGAACGGGGTCGCCCGCGAGATCCACTTTCCGGCCTCGTCCCTGACGCGACACCACAGCCTGCTCCCTCGTTTGTACAAACTGGCCATAGATCACCATCCTACTCGAAATCGCGCTCGGCGAGTTGTTCGGGTGTGAGCGCGTGGTCGCGGCGCCCGCCATCGCGCAGCAGCGCCTCGAGATCTGCGCGGGCGATGAGCAACTTCCTCCCCGCGCGACGCGCGCGCAAACGTCCGTCGTCGAGCCAGCGCCTGATCGTGCGTGAACTCACGCGCGCGTACAGCGCAGCCTCCGCGGAGGTGAGGTGTTCACTCGCGGCCTCGCGTTTCGCGAGTGCAGCGGCGAGGCGCTCGTCGACGATCTCCTCGATCATCTCGCGGAGGCTCGCATCCAGAGAAGTCACACCCCCCATCACGCGCACTCCCAGGCGGCAGCCGCGCAGTCCGGCACAGCAACGCCTCTGGTGACGTGGTGACGTCTGGTGACACTTCTCCAACGTCGCCAGGCTGCATTGCACAGGGGATCAGAGAAATATACTTCTCCTCGGCTCGCAGGATGGACGTCACCACACGTCACCATGTCACCACGCGATGCGTCATTCCGGACCACGGACCACCCACCTTCGTGCACCACCGTGGGCGGTGCCGCCGGCATGCTCGATCGACCGATCACCGACAATCCGGCCGCGCACCTTCGCGAGCGTCTGACCAAGCCGGGTAGCATTCATCTCGACGTCTGGAATCGCGTATTCCTCGATCGCCGCGTGGAGCTCGGGGGCCATGCGTGCATGCTCAAGCAGGTCCCCCGTCGTCACGGCCTGATCGCGGAACGCCGTGAGCCACGCGCCGATGAGCGCGCGCAACCGTTCGCGGTCCATGTCACTGGCTTCGCGGATGCGATCGACACCGCCGCACGGGTCATGGCAGCTCACCCAGATCACTGCGCCGCGCACGAGCCGATCCCATGCCGCGAAGCTGCCTTTCGCTGGTTTGCCGTGGGGCGGTCGCCCGGCTACGACGTAGGCGCGGAGGATCGTCAGCGCCGCAGAGGCGAGCCTCGGCCGCTGGCTCTGCAGGTACGGAATCAGCGGGTCGTAGCGAAACCCGGTGCGATCCTCGGGATGCTCCATTCTGGGGTCCTGATTGATCGGCACTACACGTCTTCCGAGATCGCCGACGAGTTGGATGTTATTACCGCTGAAGCAGAACACCGACCGGAGCGCCACCATGCGGTCTTCGCTGAGCCCGAGCATCCGCTGTAGGAGCACTCCAGTCGTGAGTGCCATCGCCAACGACTTAGATCCGAAGGCGCCTTCAATGTTGTCGATCAGCACGAGCGGCGGTGACGCAATGGCGATCGGCAGGAGCGACTTGCGCATCTCCGCGTCGTCGCATTGAGCCATCTTCGCAGCCTCTCGCCCGATTGCGATCATCGAGCACGCATCGATCAAGAGCCCCTTCCCCGCACCTGGCGTCGTCGACTCCGACTGAAACGCTGGCACTGGTCCGTCGATGGCTGGTCGCGAGATCAGCGACAGGATCAGTGCCACGGTCGCGGCCTCGTCGGAAGGTGACAGCCATTTGAAATCGCAGAACGGCTCGACGAGCTCGGCATAGGCTGCAACCGCTTGGGCGCGGGTCGGAGGCTCCGGGATCCTCGGCCACACCGCCCCGTCAGGCTCGTAGATCATCCGGCTGCGCGCATCGTACCCAGGCTGATCGTGGAGCGATCCATCGTGGCATACCACCGGCATTGTCGAGATCCCGTCGAGTTTAGGGAAGGGCCACGTCTGCCGCTGGCGGAGCGTTTTCGCAGCCCAGTCGGGCGGATGCGCAGGTACCCAGTCCGGTGGACGCTTTCGGTTGTCGAGCTTCCTCCAATCGGCCGAGGTCGACATCATCTCCGTGAGCCTGAAATCGCCGAGCTCGCCGATGAACGTGGCGTCCTTCGGCATCTGGAGGCATTCCGGCGCATCGTCGCTCACCGCGTGGACCAGCGATCGGCCACGCACATAGATCCCCCCGTAGGCGCGCAGTGCGTCTTGTGCCTGGTCGATGACGCGCTTGCGGTCCGTACCGATTTCGATGCGTGGCTTGTTGCTCGTCGCAATCGCGACGATCGGTGGGGACGGAGCGGTCGCGGCGGCCAGAAACTCCTGCGCGGTGCCGCCCTGTTCGATCCACGAGGCGGCGTCGTGGCCGCGCACCGGATCGATCACGCGCACGCTGGCCGCGATGCCCTGCAGCCGCTTAGCGACATCGGCCGCGTGGTCGCGTCCCTTGTCGTCCCCGTCGGCGATCACAACGACGTGGCGACCCTTGAGCGCCTTCTTTGCGCAGTCGGCGACGAGGTGCCACTTGCCCGCGCCGCCGGGGTTGCAGGTCGCGACGAAGCCCAGCGACTCCATCGCATGGACATCTTTCTCGCCCTCGCATTGCCAGATGATCACTTCGGGATCCGCTTTGAGAACGCGATCCAGGCGGTACAGCACGCGGCGCAGTCGGGGACCATCCTCGGGATCGAGCTTCCAGATCCACCCCCCGGCGCCATCCGGCCGACGCTGGCGGAACTTCTTGACCGGGCCATAGCGCACGACCTGGTAGAGCAGCACGCCGCTCTCGTCGTGGTAGTTGTACTCCGCGACCACCTGGCCGATGTCGACGGCGCGCGGCGCGCGCTTCTCGAGCGGCATCGCGTGCGCGTGGCCGCACTTGCACGACCCGGCGAGGCGATGGCCGTAGGTGTCGCTATGCGCGGACTTCTCGATCGGACCGGCCATCTCATCGCGGCTGCAATGGGCATAGAGGCCATCGGCGGAGAGGAATCCAAAGCAACGCCGGCCGGCACCACGCGCATCCCCATCGGCACCCCCGCAGATCGGGCACCGCCGGCCGCGGATGTATCGATGTTCAGCCGCGACGGTCATGACTGATCGCCCTGCGTCGTCGATGTGACCTCGCCTGCGAGCCACCGATCCAGATCCTCACGCCTCACCATGCGTTGGCCTCGCCCGCCGGCACGGCCGTACAGCGGCAGATCCCCGCGTCGGATCGCGCGCCCGAGCGTGGAGCGCGAGCACCCCGAGTAGGCGACGGCACGCCGTATCGTCAGTAAGGGTGGCCAACTTGGCAGGGTCGCGGCCGTATCGACCACGCGTGATGAATTGACCCGCATTGCCCACTACCTCTACCCGCGGCGACACGTCACCAGGTAGGACAGACGCGCGCGCCCACTGTCCTACCCCCCCCCCGGCAGCTAAGAGCGGCGACGAGAATCGAGCTTCGCCAACGTAGCTTCGAGGTCTGCGATTTGCTCATCGAGTTGGCGACGAGTGAATCCGAGCGCACCAATGGAGCCGGCTACTAGCAGTTCACGTTTCTCCTTGAGGGTGGCGAGATCGGCGCTGAGCTTCGCGTGAAGTTTCACAGCTCGGCGCTTGAGGGCTCGTGCTTCGGCGGTATTTGCATACTCTCGCAGAGAGCGCACGTTGCGCCCGTCCTGAAACGCTGTGATCTCGTTGGGCGACACCCCAGCTTCGAGCAGGATCCGGCGCTCTACCGTCTTGAGATCTTCGTTGTCATCTGCGTAGCCTTTGCAAGCGTCGATCTCTGAGAGCACCCATGGTCTTTTCACAGATTCCCATTGCGCGCGTCTCCACTCTTCGATGGCCTCTTTGTTGCCCTCGTCCGCAGCAAAGGCGCGCATAACCTCGATCGGCGAGTGGGCCTCGATCGCTGGATTGTCGCGTGCCCATTCCCTGATCCTCTCATCGAACTTCAATTCCGGGCGCGGGTCAGGTCCCCATGCTCTAATACCGAGGGTCCGACCGAGCTCGAGCTCGTTTCCTCCAATCGCGGCGAAGGCGCAGACGCACTCCTCGGCCGCACGTTGGTACCGCAACAGCTTGGCGTGTCGGTTGGCAAGGGAAAGCTGCGCGCTAGCGGCACGCTCAACGATCCCCACGAGCTCGTCACGCTCCAGCCCGAGTTCATCGGCAAGCGAGCTCAGCGGCGGTCCGGGTTTCCGTGCACGAGCACGCGGCGGCGGGCGCGTACCGGCTTCTGGTTTCCCCGCACGAGCACGCAGTGGCGGGCCGGGTTTCCCTGCACGAGCACGCGGCGGCGGGCGCGCACCGGCTTCTGGTTTCCCCGCACGAGCACGCGGCGATCCCGTCTTGGTCTTGGCCATGTCCACCCTGCGTTCCCCTGCAAAAGAACGCGGACCGAGCAACCGGCAGGGTGATCGGAGACATCGAGTAGCGAGCTCGATGGTGCTCGGTCCGCAGGCATAGCCTACGCTGCGGGATCAGCCTTTCCTACCGCGATGCTTGTCGGTGCCCTCGATCTCGTCGAGCGCTCGTGTAAGTAGCGAACGCACAGCGTCGGCGCGGCTGAAATCGAGCCCCGGGTGTTCCTTCGTCATCCGCTCGACGTGGCGATCCAACCTCGCCACGAGGCTATCCG
>Ga0308175_100000132_pt1 | contig 56614 bp, 57 predicted proteins | sample PhyCR1_3_FD_203893 | JGI IMG/M metagenome (GOLD analysis project Ga0308175, IMG submission 203893) | Soil microbial communities from UC Gill Tract Community Farm, Albany, California, United States - DLSLS.C.R1 | ecosystem: Environmental > Terrestrial > Soil > Agricultural land | place: USA...
TGACAAGAAAACATCCGCAGCCTTGCCTTCATCGGTTGAATTGATTGACCTTGCCACGAAGCAAATCATTTCAAAATTGCAGACCGACGAAACCGGCAATTATTTAATCACGCTTCCAATCGGGAAAGATTATGCGTTTAACGTGGCCCGCCGCGGCTATTTGTTTTATTCCGACAACTATTCGCTGAAGAACAAAGCCGCTGATTCGACGTATCAGAAAGACATTCCGCTGCAACCAATTGAGGTGGATGCGGCCGTTGTGTTGCGCAATTTATTTTTTGATACAAAGAAGTTTGACATCAAGCCTGAATCAGAAGTAGAGTTGGAAAAAGTTGTGCAGTTATTGCAAGAAAACCCCACGGTAAAAATTCAGATTGAAGGACACACCGATAACGTAGGCAGCGCTGCCGATAATCAAAAACTTTCCGAAACCCGCGCAAGAAGCGTGGTAAATTACCTCATAGAAAAAGGCATCAAACCCGAACGTTTGGTGGCAAAAGGTTTTGGCGCTACCAAACCCATTGCCGACAACAAAACCGAAGAAGGCCGTGCGATGAACCGGCGGACGGAGTTGAAGGTGATAGCAAAGTAGTTGATTGGTTTAGTGACTTGTTGGTTGCTGTTGGTTGTTTCGTAGGAACATTTCTTTGCTACAAACCCAATGAACCAATCAACTAATCAACTAATTTCCCTTCATGCACTCCGAACTTTTCTACCAACTGGCGCTAACACTTGTTCCCAACATCGGCGACGTGCAGTCGAAAATTTTGGTGCAGCATTTCGGCGATGCGGCTTCCATTTTCAAAGCAAAAACAGGCACACTTGAAAAGCTGGAAGGCATTGGCGAGATAAGAGCAAAGGCCATCAAACATTTCAACGATTTTCATTTGGTTGAAACGGAACTGAAGTTTATTGAGAAGTACAAAATCCGCACGCTGTTTCTTACCGATGAAACCTACCCCAAACGCTTGCTGAATTGTTACGATTCGCCGACGATTCTTTTTTACAAAGGCACAGCGGATTTAAACGCTTCGCGGATTGTAGCCGTTGTGGGCACAAGAAGCAATACCGATTACGGCAAAGCTTTTGCTGAAAAATTGATTGAAGATTTAGCGGACGAAAACGTTTTAATCATCAGCGGGCTTGCGTTTGGCATTGATGCCATTGCGCACAAAGCAGCGCTGAAAAATGATTTGCCAACGGTTGGCGTTGTGGGTCATGGCCTGAGCAAAATTTATCCTTCGCAACACGCTGAGTTAGCCAAAGAAATGATTGCTGCAGGCGGTGGCATCTTATCCGAATTCTTTCACGACACCAAACCCGATAAGCACAACTTTCCTTTGCGCAACCGAATTGTTGCAGGTTTGAGCGATGCAACAATCATTGTCGAATCATCGGTAAAAGGCGGCAGCATGATTACCGCAAAACTGGCCGACGGTTACAACCGCGACGTGTTTGCCGTGCCCGGAAAAACGACTGATAAAGCAAGCGCCGGCTGCAATCATTTAATCAAATTCAACAAAGCCGTTTTACTTACCGATGCGGATGAATTGCTGGAAGTGATGGGCTGGAAGGAAAAGAAGGCAAAACCCAAAAAGCAACGGGAATTGTTTATTGAACTCTCACCGGAAGAACAAAACGTTCTTCAGTTGCTTCAACAAAAAGAAGCGGTGCACATTGATGAAATAAACACCCGCAGCAACTTAAGCAGCAGCGCTGTTGCCGCAGCTATTTTGAATTTGGAATTGCAGGGCATTGTACAGGGAATGCCGGGGAAGATGTATAAAGTAGTGTGATCAGTTGATCTGTTGATTAGTGCGGCGACTTAAAAACGAATCAACCGATCAACTGATCAACTACAACCGCCATCCAAAGCGCAGGCCGGCCGTAAGATGAAACCGCGTCAGCGGATAATTAAAGCGCCAGCCTTCTTCGGGAAACAGCCAGTCAAAATTATCTTTCGGCCTGTCAAGAGAAGTAAGCCGCAAATCTTTTGCGGTGTAATGATTAAACAGACGGCGCACGCCTGCACCGGCAAAAACATCAGTAAAAAATTTTTTGTTTTTCGCCCGAAACTCTTTTCCGATGATAAGGGCCAGCGACAAAACCGGCGATTTAATTGTCGCTTCGTTATAATGATATTCCCCGTCCTTTTGATGAACGACGCCTTCGTTGCTGTCCACCAATTGCCGGTGCAAATAAGCGGCTCGAACGGCATAATACTTTCCGGAAACTTGCGGCTTTGATGAATAAAATTTCCACTCAACCGCACCGCGCCAATAGCTTATTTTTTCGTAGTCGTTGTGGGGATAAAAAGTAGGATACGCAACCTCTGCCTGAAAAGCGCAGCGTTTGTTTAGCCGCAATTGAACACCCACTTGCACGGCCGCACTTACCGGCACAAACAAAGCCGGCGAAATCACCACAGCCATCCGCGAAGCGGAATCTTGCCCCGCCGCCTTCTGCGTTTGTATCAGGCCCGGCAAAAAAAGAAGAAATGGCAGCAATGATTTCATCTTGCTAAAAATAATTCATCCTTGCAATGTGACAACGGAGAAAGTTGATAAGTTGATAGGTTATTGCGTTAGTAAAAGGCTACCTATTTATTAACCTATCAACTTATCAACCGGTCAACTTCCCCACCCTATCTTTGCCTATGGCAACAAATTCCACACAAAAATCCTTCATCGAAGGGCTTACGTTTGATGACGTTCTCCTCGTTCCGGCTTACTCTGAAATTTTACCCCGCGACGTTGACATAAAAACCCGCCTCACAAAAGACATCACGCTAAATGTGCCCATGCTTTCCGCAGCCATGGATACTGTAACCGAAGCGGCGCTGGCCATTGCGCTGGCCCGCGAAGGCGGCATGGGCATTCTGCACAAAAACATGACTATCGAAAAGCAGGCGGCCGAAGTGCGCAAGGTGAAACGCAGCGAAAGCGGGATGATCATTGATCCAATCACATTAACGATCGAAGCGACTATTGGTGATGCGCAGCGATTGATGCGGGAAAACAAAATTGGTGGCATTCCCATTGTTGACGGCAGCGGCAAACTTGCCGGCATGCTCACCAACCGCGACCTGCGTTTTCAAGAGAACAAAGAGCAACCTGTAAGTGAGATCATGACCAAAGAAAATTTGATAACCGCACCCGAAGGAACTGATTTAAAAGGCGCTGAAAAAATTCTTCGCCAAACCAAGGTGGAAAAACTGCCCGTAGTTGACGGCAACGGAAAATTAATTGGCCTAATCACCTACCGTGATATTTTAAAAGCAACCTCAAATCCAAACGCTGTGAAAGATTCTTTTGGCCGCTTACTCGTAGGTGCAGCGGTTGGCGTTACAAAAGATTTGCTCGACCGCGTTTCGGCCCTGCAAAACGTAGGCGTTGATGTGATTTGTTTGGACAGTGCGCACGGCCATTCAAAAGGAATTATTGACGCATTGAAAAGTGTAAAAAAGAACTTCAAGAAAACAAATGTCATTGCCGGAAACATTGCCACTACCGAAGGCGCACAAGCCTTGGTTGATGCAGGTGCTGACGCAGTGAAAGTCGGAATCGGACCGGGTTCCATTTGTACCACACGCATTGTTGCGGGTGCAGGCGTGCCGCAGCTTACGGCCATCATGCAAGCCGCAGCCGCGTTGAAGAAAAATGACATTCCGCTCATTGCCGACGGCGGTATTCGCTACACCGGCGACATGGTGAAAGCATTGGCGGCTGGTGCCGATTGCGTGATGATGGGAAGCATTTTTGCTGGCACCGAAGAAAGTCCCGGCGACACCATCATTTACGAAGGCCGCAAGTTTAAAGAATACCGCGGCATGGGTTCACTCGGAGCAATGTCTGTTGGCAGCAGCGACCGTTATTTTCAAGATCCCGAGGCCGACGTAAAAAAATACGTTCCAGAAGGCATTGAAGGCCGTGTGGCCTACAAAGGCATGTTGAAAGAAATCGTTTATCAATATGTGGGAGGCCTGCGTGCGGGCATGGGTTATTGCGGTGCCAAAAGCATTGCAGAATTACAACAAGCAAGCTTTGTAAAAATTACCAATGCGGGCATGAGAGAAAGCCATGCACACGACGTGGAAATAACAAGGGAAGCGCCGAATTACAGCCGTAAATAAGGAGGCACTTATTGTTTAATGACAATAGCTGTCAATAGCTTTTTGCCAATTTGCAATTTCAACACGTAGCTGCCTGCTGGCACATCGGCATAAAGATGTATTTGTTGAATGCCCGGCGGCAGTTGCTTGTTGTGCTGCTGAAGTGTAATGCCGTTTATGTCAACCAGCGATACCTGTACATTCTCCTCTTTTTCCAATTGCAGATTCACCTGCAGATGCTGTTGAAAAGGGTTGGGAAAAACCTTTACTTTATTGTCTGTCGGACGGGTGATCTCGGCCGGTAGAGGCAAATGAATTTGCGGAGTATCTTTTGCAACGGGGTTGGCTTCGGACTGTTCCTGCCGAACAACAATTTTGTCAATTTCCCAGGCACATTTCAAACAGTTCTGAAATCCAATGCTGTTGCCTGGAATCGGACTGCAAAACTGTTTTAACACCTCACGGTCGTTGATACGAAAGCTAACTGTGCTGTCTTTTTGAACCAGCTCGTATTTGTTCATTTCCCTTGGCCGAAAGCCCTCCTCCCAGATGTATTTGATGTCTTTGCGAACGAAATAGGTCCATCGTTCATTAAAATAGTCCAGCTTTGCTTCTCCCCGGCTGAGAAGGAGTGAAAGCTGGTACAAATCGCCAATGATTCTCTGGCCCTTCTTATTTCTTTCGCCCCATTGAAAGTCAATCATGTCAATGATATCCCCTCCCCTTAAGTATCTTGCATAAATGGTGATGGAAAAATTCTTTTGCGTATTCAATCCTGGGATGACCTGATGTTGCCACAAACAACCACGGCTGGTAAAGTTTTTTTCAAATTTTTCAAGGTGCAAAACCCCGTCTTTGATCTCTACCAAAAACTCTTTATTGTCCTGTAGTTTCCAACCGTGTTCGTTGTTGCTAAAATCATCTTCAAAAATTTTCCCCTGGCTGTTTGCTCTCATTAAAAACAAAGCAAACAAGAGCACTGTACAAAAGAAGTTGCGGAACATAACCTAAAAGTAGAAGGGGTGAAAGCTGTCGGTTAATATTTTTATCAGCTTGCTTAAATATAGCGCCTTTTGATGCGCCATAACAACTAAGTCAAGAATGTCGCACTCTTTGCTTTGAGTTATCAACGAGGATTTGCTTAATTGTACGGCTGCTTTACCGCGGCCATGTAGTTTGATAAAAACCAGCGCACAGAGTAAAGAAGCCAAGGAGGAGATATTTTTGCACATCACGGCAACATCAAACATCGAACATCAAACCTTGAACCCTCTCTATCTTTAGCCCATGCAAACGGATTTTCTTGTGATTGGCTCCGGCATTGCGGGCCTAACGTATGCGTTGAAAGTAGCGCAACATTGTCCTGATAAAAATATTGCTGTTATTACCAAAGCCGCTCCTGATGAAACCAACACCAAATACGCACAAGGAGGTGTGGCCGTAGTGAACGATCTGGAAAACGATTCCTTTGAAAAACACATCGAAGACACGCTCATTGCCGGCGACGGCTTGTGCAACAAAGAAGTTGTAGAAATTGTGGTGAAAGAAGGCCCGGCACGCATCAACGAAATCATTGACTGGGGCGCACAGTTTGATAAAGACGCCGAAGGCGAATACCGCTTGGGAAGGGAAGGCGGCCATTCGGAGTTTCGCATTCTTCACCACAAAGACGTGACGGGAAAAGAAATGGAAAGGGCCTTGCTGGAAGCGGTAAAACAAGCACCAAACATTTCGTTGCTCAATCACCTTTTTGTCATTGACATCATTACGCAGCACCACTTGGGATATCTCGTTACCAAGTCCACGCCGGACATTTTTTGCTACGGTGTGTACGTACTAAACTCGCAGAACAACCGCATTGAAAAAATCGTTTCGTACACAACGTTGCTGGCTACCGGAGGCAACGGCCAGGTTTATCGAACAACCACCAATCCGTCCATTGCTACCGGCGACGGTGTGGCAATGGTGTACCGTGCAAAAGGACGAATTGAAAACATGGAATTCATTCAATTTCATCCAACGGCTTTGTACGAAGCGGGCCGGCGCGGGCAGGCTTTTTTAATCACCGAAGCCGTCCGCGGCGATGGCGGAATCTTGCGCAACGCAGCGGGTGAAGCTTTTATGGAACGTTACGATGTCCGAAAAGATTTAGCACCGCGTGACATCGTGGCCCGCGCCATTGATAACGAAATGAAAATTAGCGGCACCGAAAACGTTTACCTCGATTGCCGGCACATGAACATGGAAAAGTTCAAAGAACACTTTCCCAACATCTATGAAAAGTGCTTGTCCATTGGCATTGACGTGGCGGTACAAATGATACCCGTTGCACCGGCCGCACATTACAGTTGCGGCGGCATTAAAACCGATGAGTGGGGCCGCAGTTCTATCAAAAATTTATACGCCTGCGGCGAATGCGCAAGCACTGGCTTGCACGGCGCCAATCGCCTTGCAAGCAACTCGCTTTTGGAAGCAATGGTGTTTGCGCACCGCTGCTATGTGGATGCGGTAAATACTTTGAACAAAACGCCTTCGCTTCCCTCCATTCCCGACTGGAACGCAACGGGAACGGCCGAGCCAAAAGAAATGATTTTGATAACGCAAAGCCTGAAAGAACTGCAACAAGTAATGAGCGATTACGTGGGCATTGTGCGCAACAACGTTCGCTTGCAAAGAGCGTTGAAGCGCATTGATTTGTTGTTTGACGAAACCGAAGGCCTTTACCAGACCACGACCGTCTCGCCGCAATTACTGGAATTAAGAAACATGATTACCGTGGGTTATTTGATTACAAAAGGTGCAGGCTTTCGTAAGGAAAGCCGGGGGCTGCATTTCAATACTGATTATCCGGCCAAATCAGAATTGGTTCAGAACATCGTGTTGTAGGTCGGCGTTTTTATTGACGTTGTTTAACACAGGCAGGTTTTCCGCACTGTTATCTTTGCGGCGTTTATGTACTATCTCGTTTACGGTCCGTTGTATTTATTGTCATTACTGCCGTTGCGGGCTTTGTACCTTCTCTCCGACTTTGCTTACGTTCTCGTTTATCACGTTACTGGCTACCGTAAAAAAGTTGTGCGCTACAATTTGTCCATTGCTTTTCCGAATAAGACAGAAAAAGAAAGACAAGGCATTGAAAAAAAGTTCTATAAAAACTTCACCGATAGTTTTATTGAAACCATAAAAGCCTTCAGCGCCTCGCCACAATTCATTAAAGAGCATTTTTCCGGCGATTTTTCGGTGTTTGATGAATTGAACAGAAAAGGCGTACAAAAAGTACAGCTTCATTCGGGCCATAATTTTAATTGGGAATACGGGAACCTGAGCATCCCCTTGCATTGCGTTTATTCTTTGCTCACTGTTTACATGCCCATCACCAACGGAGTTTTTAACCGCATGTTTTACAAGATGCGTTCAAAGACGGGTGCGGAACTTTTATCGGCGACAAATATTCGCTCCGAAATTCTTCCGCATCGCCACGAAAAATATGTGCTGGCATTGGTAGCAGATCAAAATCCAGGGCATCCGAAAAGTGCTTACTGGGTCAACTTTTTTGGGCGGCCAACGCCTTTTGTAAAAGCACCCGAAAGTGGTGCACGCCGCGGCAATATTCCAGTGGTGTTTTGTTATTTCAGAAAAGAAAAAAGAGGTTATTACAGCATACATTTTCGGTTAGCGGAAGAGAATGCTTCTAACACGTTGGTGGGTGAGCTTACAAAAAAATATGCGGCTTTTTTACAAGAGGTAATAGAAGCCCAACCCGATAACTGGCTGTGGAGCCATCGCCGTTGGAAATGGGAATGGAAAGAAGAGTATGGGAAAATAATTGAATAAAATCCGGCCTTGCCCTTGGTCTCCGTTTTACCAAATACCGGCTTTTCGCAAGGCTTCAACTTTGTTGTGAGCGTCTAATTTTTTGTATGCGTTTTTTATGTGTTTGCGGGCTGTGTCCATTTTAATGGAAAGCGCTGCGGCAATTTGTTTCTGGCGCAGCCCCTTTGCCATAAGTTCCAGCACATCTCTTTCACGCGACGTAAGCGGGCTGTAAGTGATCGTTCCCGTTGGTGTTATCAGTAGCGACATTTTGGTTTCCTGTTTTGGTAAAGTTCAAGATTGCGTTCAAACTAAAAATACCCATTTTGGGGTAGATATTAATTTCAATTGCTATTTAGTTTTTATATCTACCCCAAAAGTGTGGCCTTGCTATTTACACGGCAATTCAGCACAAGAAAAAGGAGGCATAGATATGCCTCCCGGTTTTCGTACAACTAAGAATAAAGTGATGTAAAGCTCAATGAATAAAACCCGGCAAACAATACCTACTTCGGGGTAAACGGTTTCCGCATCACGGTGCTTGCTTTCGATTCAATGAAGAAGCCGGAGAACCTCCGGCTTTTTGCTTATGTGATTGATTAATTCAACACGCTTTTCTCTTTCTCGGTAGGTATCTTTTCCTGCTCTTTTATTTTGCTCCAGCCTCCTGTTACGTTTCGCAAATTGTGAATGCCCTGCCGTTTCAACAACGAAGAAGCAATCACACTGCGGTAGCCGCCGGCGCAATGAACGTAAATGTTTTGATTCTCCTCCAACTGCGCCAGTTTCGCGGCATTGGTCATTTCGTTTAAGGGAAGATTGACGGCATCTTTTACGTGACCCTCCGCAAATTCAGCCGGGCGGCGCACGTCCACAACCAACAGGTTTTCATCAAACGGAAGATCCATTGCCAGTTCATCGGCTTCCACATCAATGATCATGTCGAGAGTTTCGCCGGCTGCTTTCCAGGCCTCCATTCCACCTTCTAAATAACCGGCCATTTTGCTAAAGCCCACGCGGGCCAGGCGTGTGACGGCTTCTTTTTCTTTTCCCGGTTCGCACACCAAAACAAGTTCTTTGTCAAAAGGCAACAGGCTACCGGCCCACTCTGCAAAGCGGCCATCAAGGCCAATGAAGATGGCTTCCGGAATAAAGCCCTGCGAGAATTGTGTTTCGGTTCGCGTATCCAAAACCAGCGCCTCTTTCTTCATCAGTTCTTTTACGTCGTTCACGGTTAAGGGCTGCAATCCTTTTTGCAAAACATTGGCAATACTGTCGTATCCTTCTTTATTGATTTGTGCATTGATGGGAAAATATTGCGGCGGTGTGGGGAGACCTTCGGTAACAGCTTTAACGAACTCGCTTTTGGTGGCGGCCTTCATGGCGTAGTTTGTTTGTTTTTCCTCGCCAATAGTGCTAACCGTGTTCGGCCCCAACGCTTTGCCACAAGCACTTCCGGGACCGTGCGCCGGATACACGATTACGTCATCAGCCAAAGGCATTAACTTGGCGTGAAGGCTGTCGAAAAGTTTTCCGGCCAAATCTTCCGTCGTTAAGTCTTCACCTTTTTGTGCAAGGTCGGGACGACCAACATCGCCAACGAACAAGGTATCGCCGGTAAACACACAATGGTCTTTTCCTTGTTCATCTTTCAGCAAATAGCACGTTGATTCCAATGTATGCCCCGGTGTGTGTAGTACCTGAATGGAGAGTTTGCCCAACGAAAAACGTTCGCCATCTTTGGCAATGTAAACGGGCAGCGACGTTTCGGTTTGCGGACCGTACACAATGGTGGCGCCGGTGGCTTGCGAAAGGTCTAAATGACCGCTTACAAAATCGGCGTGAAAGTGCGTTTCAAAAATGTATTTGATAACCGCCTTGCGTTCGGCGGCTAATTGAAGATAAACGTCTATGTCGCGCAGAGGATCTACTACAGCTGCTTCGCCGTTGCTTTCAATAAAGTAAGCGGCTTCACTTAAGCAACCCGTGTAAAGCTGTTTGATAAACATAAAATTTCCTTTAGCGGCAAAGCTAAACCATTCGCCGCTAAAGGAAAGGTGAAGAAGGAGAGTCTTATTTCAGCAGGTCTTGCGCAACTTTATGCACTTCGGCAATACGGCTGTTGTTCACCGAATAGTAAATAAACTTGCCGTCACGCTCCGTGGTTACAAAACCGGCTCTGCGCAAAATGGCAAGGTGTTGAGAAGCGACGGATTGCTCAAGGCGAAGTTTGACATAAATCTGCGTTACCGTAATCTTACCGTGCTGATTGATGAATTTTATGATCTGCTGGCGAAGTTTGTGATTGATGGCTCTGAAAACAAGCGCAGCTTTTTTTAATTGGATAGCATCAATCTTTAATTCGTCTTTTGCAGATACGGCTTTTTCCATGATCATAGATATTGTTCCTTGGTTTAGTTGCAATTACCCTCGCAAGTTAACCATTCGTAACTCTACCGCAAATGAGAATGTTTCATCAACCAAAATCTTTTAATAATTCTTTTTAGAAATTGGTGAGTGAAATTCCTTACCGTAGAAAGGTTCGGTGTAGGCAATGTCTGAAAATTGACCTTGCGCAAATTTTTCATTTGATAAATCAACCATGTTTTCAGCCGTGGTTTCAATGTGTACAAAGCTTGCACGAACATGATTGATTAGTGTTTGTGCTTTCTCGCTTCCGTTTCCAAAAAATAAAATGCTGCTTTGTTCCAAGCGGTCTTCAAAAGAAGTTCCGTTCAAGACCATATTTGTGGACGGCAGGACTTCCTTTAAAGAATGATCATACAACGCAGTGAAGACTTCCATACGCCGTGCATCAATCATGGGGCAAAGAAGTTGCGCCGGCGTTGCAAACGACAACGCAGATGCGGCCATCATTTGCAAAGTAGGAACGGTGATTAATGGAACGGATAGAGCATAGCACAAGCCTTTGGCCGTTGCCATGCCCACACGCAAACCGGTATAAGAACCCGGGCCCGCACTAACGGCAACGGCTTCGATTTTTTGCAACTTGATTTGATGCGTTTGAAACAAATTTTGAATGGCAACGTGCAGCCAGGTTGCTGATTCTTTTTCAGACGGACTAATTGCCGTTGCAACAATGTTCTGACCGTCTGCCAAACAAACCGAAGCTGATTTTACCGCTGTATCAATATTTAAAATAAAAGGCATGGCAGCAAAATAACGGAACCGAAGAACAGAAGTACAGGGAATTTTGAATGAAGAAAGAAAGAACCTTCAGAACTAATATTTGTGAAGGCGGACGGCATTGAGCGCAATGCTTGTTGGCAGTGAAAAAAAATCCTGACAATCTTTTTGGAATCCCGTTCATCTGTGGTCAAACAAAAAGGCCCGCCCTAAAAAGAGCCGGCCGTTGCTAACCTATGAAAAACACCAAGCTCAAATATAGGTGAAAATTAATTTGGTAATAACAACTCGGAATTTTTTCTTTTGTCAGCACGGCCATCTATTCTGTCCTGCCGCCGCTCGTTAATTTCCTGCCGGACGGATTTAAGAAAATCTCTTTCGTGGGTAAATACTTCATTGCTCTTTTGTTCGCCAATGATTGGCTTGAATTGGTCGCGGTAACGCATTCGGACTTCCAGCAATTTTTGTTGCAATTCAAGCGGCCGTCCAAGTCCCTTGTAGTCGTGGTTGGTGCGCTTAAGCTCACGGAAGTAATTGATAAAAACAGGTTGGAATTTTTCGGCTTCTGCCCTGCTTAGACTCAACTTTGTTTGGATGTACTCAATCATTTTTTCACGCAGCTTTATCTCGCCGGGACCTTCGTCTTGTGCAAAAGCGGTTTGCAAACCCAAAGCAAAAATCAATATGTAGAGAATCTTTTTCATGGTACATCAGTTGCGGCCAATTCATCGTCCGCTTGCGGAACGGCTGCCAAAAAATTTTCCATTTCGTTCACCGAAACGTCTTTCAACAATGCCTGTGCCTCTTCTTTGGATGCCGGTTCTTTTTTCGGCGACGAAGCTGTCACCGGCACGTTTTCAATAAAGTCTTCCAGATCTTTTGTACTTGCTTTTTTGATTGCTTGTACAGGGGCGGGCTTGGTTTGCGCCACGTAAGCCGAAGCCGTATCAACCGCCTGGCTTGCGGTACTGTTTGTGTTTTGTTTTCCGCTAAAGATTTGCAAACCGCCAAGAATCAAAGCGCCGCCAACAACGGCTGCAGCGGCTGTGCGCATCCACGTGCGTGCAAAAAGCGGAACCACTTTGGCCTTTGGAATAGAAACCTTTGCAAGTACCTGGGCAGGAAAATTTTCAAAATAACCCACTGGAACCTCGTAAGGAATTTCTTGTCCAATGACGGCCAGAATCGGTGATTCAGTTTCGTCACCTATCAATGAAATATTCCGCAAGTTTTCCTCAAAAAAAGAAGAGGGCACGGAATAAGGCGTTACTTTAGGGATACCGGCCAATAGCGGAGAAAGCTCGTCCAATTCAGTATGGGTAGAAACTTCACTGCTTTTTATTTTCGCCAAAATGATGGCGGCCAGCCCTTCAAAATAACTTTCGGGCACGGAAAAAGACGGGCTATTTGTAACGGGCAAACCACTGTTGAGGCTCCTCAATTCATCCTGTATGGTATTTCGGCTACTCATTCCGGGGTTTACGACCTTGTTTGGTGGTCAAAGTTTAATGATTTTTGATGAAGTCCTCGATTTTTTTAACCGCGTGGTGATAGCTTGCTTTTAGCGCTCCTTCGCTGGTTTCCAACACCCGGCTCATCTCTTCGTAAGGCATTTCGTCGTAATAGCGCAGCGTAAAAACGACGCGTTGCTTTTCGGGCAATTGCTGAATGGCCAACTGTAATTTCCACTCCAGCCGGTTTGGATCAAAGTGCTTGTCGGCTTTGATTTTGTTGCTCAAGCCGGTTTCCACATCACTCAAACTTACTGCCGTTCTCTTTTTTTGATTTTCTAAAAAGGTGAGGCTCTCGTTGGTGCCGATGCGGTAAAGCCAGGTGTAGAGTTGCGATTCTTCTTTAAAATTTTGAAGGCCGTTCCATACGCGAATGAAAACGTTTTGCAACACGTCGTTTGCATCCTCATGGTCAACTACAAGGCGGCGGATGTGCCAGTAAAGCCGCTCCTGATATTTTTTAATTATGGCTGTGTAAGCCTTTTCTTTCGTTTGCGGGTCGCGGAACTGCTGCAGAAGCAGCGCATCAGAAGCATCGGTTAAAGCCATTTAAAAAAATTAATCACGTTAGCGGTGAAGGGCTAAAGATAATTTTTTCTGCAAAAGCAAAAACAAAGCAAAGGGCTTTCAGCGATAAGCAAACGATGACAAACTTGAAATGTATTTGAATGCAAAGCTTAATGCAAGCGCACTGCTTTGGAGCGAAAGGCAAGAACCTTTTTTGCCGGCAGATGAAACAAGGGTAGCCTTACCGTTGACAACGTGTTGAGGAATTGACGCCGCACGGTATTCACGTAACGGGAGAGAAAAACAAAACCAAGAAGAAGATAAAGAAACAAAAGCACCGGTGAGATAATTACCATAACTGCAGGGTAAATAACCGAGCCAATAAAAAGTAGAAAAGTACGCATGACGGTGTTGTTTTTTCGTTAAGCGGCTTTTCAGTGGATAAGGGAAACTGGTTGTGTAACGGTCGGCAGATACAAAAAAAAGGATTGATAGATAGACAACTCTTTTTCTGAAATGCTGCACAACAAAAGAACTTTTACGCAAACGAAAGTAGAAAATTACGCAAGCAGATAAAAGAGGGTTTTTACCCAAAATTGAACATCCGGTCTTAAACTGTGTTTTAAGCCGATGAATTGTTACTATAACTGATAGAGGGTTTCTACCAAAGTAAAATGCTGCCGGTTGGCAGCATTTTACTTTCTATTATAGCGGAACGTCCGCGGGTAAAATTCTTTGTTGTAAAAAAAATCTTCAACAACTCATTTGTTCTCTTTCTTTCGCGCCATTGCTTTTTCTGCGGCCTCGATGATGTGCTTCGGCGTAAGACCGTACTTTTCAAGCAACTGATCAGGCGTGCCGCTTTCACCAAACGTATCATTCGTGCCTACGTATTCAATCGGAACAGGAAAATGCTTTGCGGCCACCTGCGCCACCGCATCGCCCATGCCACCATAAATATTATGTTCTTCGGCGGTAACGGCACACCCAGTTTTTTTAATGGATTGAAGCACGGCTTCTTCATCAAGTGGCTTAACCGTGTGCAGGTTAATGACTTCAACGCTCAAGCCTCTTTCTTCCAACTGGACGCCGGCTTGAATGGCCAGCCAAACCAAATGCCCGCAAGCGAAGATTGAAACGTCCGTGCCCTCGGAAAATTTCTGCGCTTTGCCAATTACTAAAGGCTCGTCGGCCTTTGTAAAAATGGGCCAGCTTGGACGGCCAAAGCGCAAATAAACCGGGCCTTCGTAATCGGCGACGGCAAGTGTTGCGGCTTTTGTTTGATTGTAATCGCAAGGCACAATCACCGTCATGCCGGGCATCATTTTCATCATGCCAATGTCTTCGAGTATCTGGTGGGTGGCGCCGTCTTCACCCAGCGTAACGCCGGCATGAGAAGCACATATTTTTACATTCTTTCCGCTGTACGCAACGCTCTGCCGAATCTGATCGTACACACGGCCCGTAGAAAAATTAGCGAAGGTTGTTGTGAACGGAATTTTTCCACCAATCGTCAACCCCGCTGCAATGCCAATCATGTTGGCTTCGGCAATGCCCACTTGTATAAAGCGTTCCGGAAATTCCTTAATGAAGCCTTGCAGCTTCATCGAGCCGGCCAGATCGGCCGTTAAGGCTACCACGTTCGGGTTCTTTCTTCCGAGTTCGGTCATGGCGTCGCCAAATCCACTGCGGGTATCTTTTTTTCCAGTGGGTTGAATGTCTTTTAACATGGCGCAAATATAGTAAGGGCATTTCTACCGTTTGCACGAAAATCATTGATCCAAAGGTTCAACAGTTGTCTTTGTTTTCGCATTACTGCGAGAGAACTTCCTTCACTTGTTCCTCTCTTGTTTTCCATTGCCGGTCGTGAAATACGTTGTAAGCGATTATTGCGCTGGCTGTCATAAATACAGCACCCACGACAAAGGGCGCACCCGGAAAATAAGTGGGGGCTGCCTTGCCGGTAAAGTAGCCAAACACATTCGTCATGATCAACGGGCCAAAGATGGTCGTCAAACTCATTAGTCCCGTAAGTGAACCTTGCAATTCGCCCTGCTGGTTAGAAGGCACATGACCCGCCATTACCGATTGCAAAGCCGGACCGCAAATACCGCCCAAACAATACGGCACCAAAAAAGCGAACATCATCCAGCTTTGCGAGGCAACGGCGAACAACAACATGCCCAGCGCATACAGCGCAAGTCCGATGTAAATGCTTTTTTCGTTGCCCAGTTTTGGATTTACCACTCTTGTTAAACCGGCCTGCACCACGCCTACCAACAAACCCACCACCGCCAGCGAAATACCAATGGTTCTCTCCGACCAATGAAAACGTTCAATGGTGAAAAAGCTCCAGTTGCTTTGCACGGCGTGCGAACCGAGGTAAACCAAAAACAGTGCAACCATCAAACCCGTTAAAGCCGGGAACTTGCGCAGGTTGTAAACGCTTACACCGGGAATGGCCCGCGACCATTCAAACTTGCGGCGGTTTTCCGGTGCCAGCGATTCGGGCAAAACAAAAAAACCGTATAAAAAATTGAGAAAGCAAAGCCCCGCCGCCACCATGAACGGAACCCTTGCGCCAAAGCCACCAAGCAAGCCGCCAATGGCTGGCCCTATGATAAAGCCGAGGCCAAAGGCTGCGCCGATCATACCAAAATTTTTTGCGCGGTTTTCTTCGGTGCTGATGTCGGCGATATAGGCAGATGCGGTGGTGAACGAGGCGCCGGTCATGCCCGCCACAATGCGGCCAATAAAGAGCCAGCCAAGCGTGGGCGCAAACGAAAGAAAAAGATAATCAACGGCGAAGCCGAGAAGCGCTGCCAGTAACACGGGCCGGCGGCCGTAACGGTCGCTCAGGTTTCCCACCAGCGGCGAAAAACAAAACTGCGTCGCCGCAAAAGCAAACAACAACCAACCGCCGATTCTTGAGGCTTGGCTTACGTTTACGTGCCCCAATTGTTCAATCAGTTTGGGCATCACGGGAATGATGATGCCGAAGCCGATAACGTCAATAAGAAGGGTAATAAAAATAAAGCCGATGGCGGCGTTGCGGTTGGAAGGCATAACAGTACATTAAAGTGAAGCGCAAAAGTGGAGGTTTCCGCCGTGACAAACAACGAACACAATGAAAATGATTCCGTCTCGTTAAAAAGCAACAGCCATCCCGCAGTAACGGGATGGCTGTTGTTCTCAAACACTCTATCGTTAGTTGTTGGTTGCTTTTTAACGCTCTTACTGATAAGAATAAACCACGTTCGCCGTTGTGCTTCCCCCGCCGGGAACGGTGGTTTTTATCGTAGCGCTTTGCGGCAGGTTCTGGTTGTTGTATTGATAGCTGTATTCACGGATTTCGCTTACCCGGTTGTTCTCGTCGTAATCGGTTTCTTTGGTTACGTTGTAACGGGGCGTGTTTTGCAGCAAAAGGTATAGCAAGGGCTTGTGAATGTGCACCGGGTTCATTTTTGCATCGTACTCATAAAGAGTAGAACCCGAAATTTCAAGCTTTCCACTCGTGGGATTGAACATCCAGTTGGTGGCTATGTGCACGTTTTCGTCAGCGCCGTATTCAAAGCTTGTTTTTAAAACGTCAATTCCGTTTGCACCCGAAACCGTTGACTGAAGCACGCCGTTTTGAAAGGTATAACGGGTTGTAAACAAAAGGTTGTTGGCCGCATCGTAAATGCCTGCGCTGGAAAGTTGGCCATTTGTATAATTCGGCACGATCCGTTCGTTTGCTTCTGTTTTCAGCTCGCTAATCTTGGTGTTATCGGCCGCGTAGCTTATGTTGAATGTTTTTAGTTCGCCGTCCGTTGTTTGATCATTGTTTGTTTTAATGGCCTGCAAACCGTTGTTGCCGTAAACAAATTCCAGTACGTCTTCGCCCTGGCTGATCTTTTTCAATTTTGTCTGTACCGGTGGCGTTGGTTCTGGATTGTTGCCAGTTGGATCTTTTTTGCAGGCCGTAAATAAAACCGTGGCTGTTGCAGCCAGCAGGCTGGCTTTCCGAAGGTTAAAGGTTGCTCTCATAAAAATGTCGTTTGATTTTTTCTTCGGCAAAACTATCTGCGCAACCAAGTACACCCAACCGCATAAGCGGGTGAAAAAACATGACCATTTGACGTAATTAACGCCCTTTTTCACTTCTCAAAAACCGTTTAAAACGTATATGAAGGATGAACGAAGAAAAACAGGGATGGCTTGCAAAAACGCTTCACACATTTATGTGAGGTTGTAAAAATTTGTTTTATTGGTTTGTTACAAAACACACCTTTAAAAGCCTGCGGTGTTCTTATACTGCTCCGGCGGGCAACGAGCATCAAGCGAAAGCCACTGCGCATATTGCAATCTTTTTCTATTTTTAACCGAAGAATTCAAACTATGAAATACAACCGCCTGCTGCTCTTTGTGCTGCTTCTTTTTTCAACTTCTCTTTTTGCACAAGATATTTTTCTGCGCACAGGCGCTGTTACGCCCAAAGCAAACATTCGCAAGGAAGCCATTGATTCTTTCAATGCATTAGCCAAGCGTAGCGCCGGACAAAGTTTTGCGGTGATCCAATTCGACCGCATTCCTTCTGCCGATGAACAAAAGCTTTTGGCGGCAGCCGGCATCACCCTGCTCGATTATCTTCCGCAAAACGCATACACCGTCAGCATTAAAGGCGATGTGTCCTTGCATGCCTTGCAAGCGGCAAAAGCAAAGGCTTTCTTTCAACTTTCTGCGCAACAAAAAATGCAGGAGTATTTTGCCAAAGGACTGATTCCATCCTGGGCCGTAAAAGTTGCGGGCACCGTTGATGTATGGATTTCGTTTCCGAAAACAATTGACGCAAACTTTGTAATTGCAGAATTAAAAAGCCGCAACGTTGACATCGTATCCGAAGACCACAAAGCTTACAACATTCTCGCCTTGCGCATCGCCCAAAACCGCCTTTCCGAAATGGCTTCGCTGCCTTTTGTTGACTATCTGCAACCTGCGCCACCCGCCGCGCAACCGCTGAACTACAATAGCCGCACCCTTTCAAGAGCAACGGTGCTGAATGCTTCAACAGCCAACGGAGGCAAGGGATTGAACGGCGAAGGCATTACCGTAGGCGTTGGCGATAACGCCGAAGCTGTACAAGATCATGTTGATTTTTCGAGACGTTTAATCAGCCGCAACTTTAAAACGGAGTCGGGCCACGGCGTGCACACAACCGGCACGGTTGCCGGTGCGGGCAATGTTGACGAACGTTACCGCGGCTATGCGCCCAAAGCCACCGTTATCAGCCAATACTACAACGGCATTTTAGACAACGCCGCAACATACGTGAACGATTACGGCATGGTCGTCACCAACAATTCTTACGGCAACGTCATCGAGTGCGGCTATCACGGCACTTATGATTTGTACAGCCGCATGATGGACCAACAAGCTTTTGACCTGCCAAATCTTTTGAACGTGTTTGCGGCCGGCAACAGCGGTCGCGATGCGTGTGCACCCTACCCGCAAGGTTTTCATACGGTGCTCGGCGGCTATCAATCGGCAAAAAACGTAGTGTCCGTTGGCCAGTCCACAGACTCAGGCGGCATCTCTTCGTTTTCGAGCCAGGGGCCGGTGAAAGACGGCCGTCTAAAGCCGGAGATCATGGCAATGGGCGAAGGCGTTGCGTCCACCGTTCCAACCAACGGTTATGGTGTGATGAGTGGCAGCAGCATGGCCGCCCCGGCCGTAACCGGCGGACTGGTTTTGTTGTACCAACGCTATCGCCAATTGAACGGCGCCAATCCAAAAAACGGTTTAATGAAAGCCCTGCTTTGCAACGGTGCGATGGACGTTGGCACGGCTGGCCCCGATTTCAAATACGGCTTTGGTAGCGAGAATCTGCTTCGCAGCGTGGAAGCGCTTGAAGCAATGCATTACTTCATCAACAACAGTGTGAACGCGGGCACCACAACGCATACCGTTACCGTTCCCGCAAACACGGCGCAGTTGAAAGTGCTTTTGTATTGGAACGATTTGCCTGCATCACTTATCAGCACCAAAAATCTGGTGAACGATTTAGACCTTGAAGTCACCACGCCTTCGTCGGCTGTTGTGCTGCCGCAAATTTTGGATACAGCGATAGCGCATTTGAATGACGCGGCCACTACCGGAGCCGATCACGTGAACAACATCGAACAAGTGTTGATCAAGAATCCGGCGGCAGGCACTTATACTTTCACCATAAAAGGCACAACGGTAACCAACGCACAACAGGAATATTTTTTAGTGTGGGATGCGGTGCCAACCGTTTTGAAGATGACCGCACCAGCAGGCGGACAAGCCCTGACGCCGGGCGAAAGCACCAAAATCAGTTGGGATGCTTATGGCTTAACCGGCACGGCCACGCTGGAATTTTCATCCGATGGCGGAAGCACGTGGTCAACGATTGATGCAGGCGTAGACGTGAACCGCATTGTTTACACATGGGCCGTTCCATCCGTTACGACAAGCAATGCATTAATAAGGATCACGAAGAACGGTACCGGCGAAACGACAACATCAAATGCGTTCGCCATTATTGGTCAGCCGGTGGTGAATTTATCATCGGTACAGTGCGAGGGTTACATCGCAGCAAGCTGGAACGCCATTGCCGGCGCAACGGATTACGAAGTGATGATCTTGCGAGGCGATGAAATGAAACCTGTTGCCACGACAACGGCTGCGTCTTACACTTTCAGCGGTCTTTCAAAAGATAGCACCTACTGGATTACGGTAAGAGCAAGACTGAACGGCGTTGCCGGCAGAAGGGCTTATGCCATCTCCCGCCAGCCGAACAGCGGCACCTGCGCCGGAAGCATTTCAGACAACGATTTAAAAGTAGATGCGGTGCTTGCACCAACCAGCGGACGATTGTTTACATCAACGCAGTTAAGCGCAGCGCAGCCAATAACCATCCGAATAAAAAATTTAGACGACGCGGCAGTAAACAATTTCACGGCTTCGTTTTCGGTCAACGGGAGCAGTGTGACTGAAAACATTGCAAGCATTGCAGCCGGTGCTACACTTGATTACACCTTTGCAACGAAAGCTGATTTTTCCGCACCGGGTTCTTACAACTTAATTGCATCGGTGAAAAATACAGCAGATGTCGTAAGCGCAAACGACTCGATGACCGTTGCGGTAAAACAGATAGACAACCAGCCGCTCAATCTTTCTTCGCCTTTCGTTGACAATTTTGAAACGGCAACACCCGCTGCTTATTTGCAAGACACGATCGGCCTTGGCGGCATTGAACGCTATGATTTCAACCGCACCACACCGTACGGACGTGCACGAACTTTTGTCAACACGGGCATTGCTTATTCGGGTATAAAAGCCATTACATTGGATGCTGACCGCAACTATTCCGCGGGCAACGTTTCTTATCTGCTTGGCACTTTTAATTTAAACAATTACAACACGGCCTCCAACGACATTCGGTTGGATTTTCAATACATGAATCACGGCCAACTCCCCAACTCAGCCAACCGCGTTTGGGTTCGCGGCAGCGATGCGCAACCCTGGATTGAAGTGTACAAACTGGATTCGGCGGCGCAGCCCGCGGGCACGTACAAAAAATCAGGCAGCGTCGAGCTTTCAAACTTTTTAGCCGTCAACGGCCAAAGCTTTACACCCAGCTTTGGCGTGCGTTGGGGCCAATGGGGACAGTATCAAACAACCGACCGGCAGTACGCTGCGGGCTACACCTTTGACGGCATTCGTTTGTACGAAGTCTTTAACGACGTGCAGTTGGCAAAACTTGACAGCCCGCTTGTGAACAGTTGCGGACTCAACGCATCAACCCAACTAAAAGTTACCGTTCGCAACGCCTCCAACACCGCATTGGCCAACGTGCCCATTTATTACCGCATCAACGGCGGCGCACCGGTAATGGAAACCATCGCTTCCATTGGCGCAAAAGCGTCGCTGCAATACACCTTTACCTCATTGCCCGATTTCTCGCAGCTTGGTATGAATACGCTGCAGGTTTATGTGGCCTACGATCCCGATACCTTCAAAGAAAACGATACGGCAATGATCACCGTTTACAACGAGCCTGTTGTTGGTTCTTTTCCTTACCTGCAAAATTTTGAAAGCAACAACGGCTTCTTTTATACCGGCGGCAAGAACAGCAGTTGGGAATTCGGCACGCCTGCAAGCATCAAAATCAACCGCGCCGCTTCCGGCGCAAAGGCCTGGAAAACGCGATTGAGCGGAAGCTACAACGACAACGAACTTTCTTATCTCTATTCGCCTTGCTTTGACGTAAGCGGACTTTCATCGCCAACGCTAAGCTTTAGTGTGGCGCTTGATTTGGAGGATTGCGGCAGCAGTTTATGCGACGGTGCCTGGGTGGAATATTCAAGCGACGGCATAACGTGGACGAAGTTGGGAACAGTGGGCACGGGCACTAATTGGTATAACAAAAGTGCAAACCAATTGTGGAGCGTTCAGAATTACACTTACTGGCACGTGGCCACGCAAGCCTTGCCCACCGGGCTTTCGCGGCTGCGGCTGCGTTTTGTGATAGCCTCTGATGCCGGCGTGGGCCGCGACGGTATTGCCGTTGACGACATTCACATTTACGACAACACGCAAGGCATTTACGACGGTGCAACGATGACCACAGCGGTTACACAAAATGTTGGTGGAAATAATTGGGTTGATTTTACAAGCGGCGGAAAACTTGTTGCGTCTGTTCAGCCGAACAACGCAGCATTGGGCACAACCGATGTACAGGCCTACGTCAACACCGGAAGCGTTCGTTATTCAAACAATCAATACTACCATGACCGCAACATTACCGTTAAACCTTTAAACAACACGTTGCCGGATTCGGTATCGGTACGTTTTTATTTTCTCGACAGCGAGATGGAAGCATTGCGCAATGCGTCGGGTTGTAGTTATTGTGTGAAGCCGCAAAGCGCCTATGAACTCGGCGTTTCAAAATACACCGATGCGGATAAAAGCAAAGAGAACGGAACGATTGCAGACAACAATAATGGAAACTGGTTGTTCATTCCACCGGCGCAAGTAACCAAAGTGCCGTTTGACAAAGGTTATTATGCCGAATTTAAAGTGGTGAGCTTCTCGGAATTCTGGCTGAACAACGGCGGCTTGAACAACCTTACGCCATTGCCTGTGAAATTGATTGATTTTACCGCCAGCAAACAAGCAGTGAACGTTCTTTTGAATTGGTCGGTGGCAAACGAAAACAACGTCTTGCGTTACGAAATAGAAGTGGCCAAAGGCGCTGGCGCACTGAGCACAAACAGCTTTGTAAAAATTGGTGAAGTCAATGTTTCGGGTAACAGCGCATTAGAGCAATATAGCTTTACCGACGGCGAAACGTCCAAGCTTGGCGCACGGTATTACCGGTTGAAGATGGTGGATGCGAACGGCAGCTTTCGCTATTCGGATATCCGCGCTGTGGTGTTTGGCGATGCAATGGTTTGGCAGGTTTATCCCAACCCTTCGACGGGTCGTTTTAATTTGCAGTATCAACTGAACGATGGCGAAACGCTGGTGGCAAAATTGTATGATGCGAAAGGCGTTTTGGTGAAGGAATACCGCAGCACCGCCAACGGTTTTCTACAAAAGCTCAGCGTTGACGTAAGCGCAAATAATTATGCCAGCGGACTCTATCTTTTACGAGTAGAAGCGGGAGCAGAAAAACAATCGTTCAAGCTATACAAGCAATAAGCAATCAGCAATGAGCAATCGGCAATCGGAGGAGTCTTTGTGCAATGCCACTCTAAAAATTCGTTTGTGGTTAAATGCAACACCCCTTGCCGATTGCTGATTGCCGATTAACGCCCTACCATCCCTGCTTTGCAACGCCTGCTTTTATCGCGTTCATTGCTTTCTCTTCATTGCACAGCGTGGTGAGCTTGTTGCCTTTTCCATCGTGCCCTTGTACCATATAAGCACCCTTCGCCGTTTTCGTAATCACGGCGTCCTGAATGGGAACGCCTTTTTCTTTTGTGCGCACGTTGTAAGCCGTAAGCTTGATGTCTTCCGCCATATACTGTGTTTTTGGTTACAGATGTTGTTTCCGCAATAGCGGCAAAAGGAAGGCCAAAGGCAGAACCATGATTTGTGGATGACAAGGATGAGACCGGAGAAAGAAGATTTTGCTTACGAAATATTGCTTTCCTGCGCAATCATTTAAATCCCGCAAATCATAGTTCTGATTATCTTCAGCGCATGACGGAAAAACCAAAGCTGCGGCTCTTTGATTTAACCATGATTGTTGTTGGTCTTGTCATTGGTATGGGCATTTTTCGCACATCGTCCGATGCGGCCAATGCCGCCGCTACGCCTTCTCTTTTTTTTATTGGTTGGATTGCCGGCGGCGCTATTGCTTTGTGCGGTGCCTTAACTTATGCTGAGATCGGCTCCCGCTTTCCGGTAACCGGCGGCTATTACAAAGTGTTTGCCGAATGCTATCATCCTTCGATTGCTTTTTCCATCAACTGCATTATTCTTATTTCCAACGCAGCTTCCATGTCCGGCGTGGCACTTGTGGGTAGCGAATACATTTCGCAAGTTCTTTTTAAAACCGATCCCGGCGCAACAACAAGAGCGTTGATTGCGATGATACCGATTGCTGTTTTTTACGGCGTCAATCTTTTGGGTTTGCGGCTTAGCGCCACGGCGCAAAACATTTTGATGGTGATAAAAATCGGGATGCTGGTGCTGCTCATTTCTTCCATCTTTTTTATTGACGGAAATGCGAACACCGCTGCTGACGCAACCAAAAGCCTTGCAACAACAGACTACATAAAATCTTTCGGGTTAATCCTGATTGCCGTTTCGTTTACCTATGGCGGCTACCAGCAAACCATCAACTTTGGCGAAGAGGTACACGAGCCGCGAAAGATCATTCCACGCGGCATCTTCATCGGCATCTTAATCATCATCACCTTGTACCTCGCCGTTAGTTATGCCTACTACAACGCCATTGGCTTTGAAGCCTTGAAAACATCGCGGGGGATTGCCTCAATCGTCGTCGAAAAAATGCTTGGACCAACGGGCCGCACGGCTGCTTCGATTCTTTTATTTGTGGCCGTTCTGGCCTACGTGAACGTATTGCTTTTAAGCAACCCGCGGGTGATGTACGCCATGAGCAAGGACGGTATTCTGCCTGCGGCTTTCAGCAAGGTGAACGAGAAGAAAGACGTGCTGACCTTGGGCCTGACAACCTTTGCGCTGGCGGGCATTTTGGTTTTGTTTTTTATGGATGAATTCAACAAGATCTTGAGCTTTACAATTTTTCTTGACTCAATCGGAATGGCCACATCGGCCGCAACGATTTTTATTTTGCGAAAGCGCACAAAACATTTGGACGGAACGGGTATTTACAAGATGAAGCTTTATCCTTTGCTGCCCTTAATTTTTATTGCCGCTTATATTTTTGTGGGTATTTCCATTGCGTTTGATACGCCGCGGCTTGCGCTTGTTGCAACGGGTGTATTTGCCGCATTTCTTCTGCTTTATTTCCTTGTGCGAAGCCTGAAAACAAAAACCGATGCCGCTACAACCAACTGAAATCTCTTACATCATCAACGAACTGGGTGAAGACCGCGAACATTATTTCAATGCCGTGTCGCCGCCCATTGTGCAAACCTCAAATTTCGTGTTTAACAAAGTCGCCGATTTACGCAAAGCCTTTGAAGACGAAATGGGCGGTTACCTGTACAGCCGCGGCTTGAATCCAACCGTTGACATCCTTCGAAAAAAGCTAGCAGCACTCGACGGCGCTGAAGATTGCCTTGTGTTTAACAACGGTGCGGCAGCAATCTTCGCTGCGGCGTTAGCCAATGTAAAAAGCGGCGATCACATTATCTCGGTGCGCAATCCTTATACCTGGGCACAACGAACTTTTGACGTGATTCTTTCCCACTTTGGTATTACCACAACGTACGTTGATGGATGTGACATCAAAAATTTTGAAACGGCACGTCAATCCAATACAACGTTTATCTATTTAGAATCGCCCAACTCGTGGACATTCGAATTGCAACCCCTAAAAGGAGTGGCGACATTTGCAAAGCAGCACAACATCGTCACACTAATTGACAACAGCTATTGTACCCCGATTTACCAACAACCAATCGAGATGGGCATTGACCTTGCAATGCAAACCGCTACCAAATACATCGGTGGCCACAGCGACACATTGGGTGGCGTATTATCCGGTTCGCACCAACTGATGAAGAAAATATTCGACAGTGAATACCTGAATGTTGGAAGCGGCATTCAACCGTTTAATGCCTGGCTGTTGATTCGTGGTTTGCGCACCTTACCCGCAAGGTTGGAAAGAATCAGCGAGACAACAAGAGAAGTGTTGCAATTTTTAAGAGCGCATCCGCGAATTGACCAGGTCATTTTTCCGTTAGATGAATCCTTTCCGCAATACGCGTTGGCGAAAGAACAAATGAGCGGTGCCTGCGGTCTTATCACGTTCACTTTAAAAAGTGGAACGATGGAAAACATCACCAAATTTTGCGAGTCGCTGAAGCACATTATGATGGCGGTAAGCTGGGGCGGGCATGAATCGCTCATCCTTCCAAAATGCGCAGGTATCAAGCCAGCAGACTTTGATGCGAACAATATACAGCACCAATACATTCGTCTTTATACCGGCCTTGAAGAACCGCAGTATTTGATAGATGATTTGCGGCAGGCGTTGAACCGCGAATGATTATTTTTGACGCGACCGGTTGTCGCAGCAAAGACAATCTTTTGTATGAGCAAAACCTTGAAGTGGATTCTTTTTTTTCTCCTTGCCGTTGTTGTGCTGGTGCTCATCATGCGTATTGTTTCGGGAAAGACCAACGACATCAAAGTAACAGCGGAAGCCGCGAAAAAACGTACGGTTATCGAAACTGTTTCGGCCAGTGGCAAGCTTTATCCCGAAAACGAAATACGCATTGCGCCGCCGGTTTCGGGCGAAGTAACGCAATTGAACGTGCAGGAAGGACAACAAGTAACAAAGGGACAAATACTGGCTTTTATTCAAGGCGATAAAACAGGCAGCACTGCACCAAGACTTTCCTTGCCCAATGTGCCAACGGGTTTTGAAAACCTTCTGAAGAATATGCAACAGCCAAGCGTTTCGTCAGCATCGTCGGCAACTATAAAAGCACCCATGAGCGGAACGGTGCTTGGGCTTGCAGTAAAAAAAGGCGAGAGAGTAAACGGCGAACTTATGCGCATTGCCGACCTTTCGACTCTTGAAATAAGAGTGGACGTGAACGAAAACAACATCATCAAAGTAAGTGTCGGCGACTCAGCCGATGTGGAAGTAGAAGCCTACAACAAACGAAAGTTCAAAGGCATTGTTACCACCATCACCAACGGCAGCAGCAAACGCGATGCGCAATCTTTTTTATCGGCCGATGTAACGAACTACGAAGTGCACATACGTCTCTTGCCTTCGTCGTATAACGACTTGTACGATTCGGCAAAACACAACATTCCCTTTCGTCCGGGCATGAACGCAAGAGCCGACATCAAAACAGCGCGGCACGAAAATGTATTGAGCATTCCGGTAGCCGCAGTGGTTTCAAGACCGAAAGGAAGCGATGAAAATATTACTGATGCGAAGAAGGAAAAAGCAAAGGACGAAAATGCAGTTGACCAAAGCGAAAGCAGCGACGAACCGGAAGAAGTGGTATTTGTTTTAAAAAGCGACAATACCGTGGAAAAACGAACGGTGACTACAGGCATACAGGACATCAATTATTTTGAGATTACCGGCGGTTTGCAGGAAGGCGAAAAAGTGGTAACCGCACCTTACAACGCCGTGAGTCAAACCTTGCACAGCGGTAAAAAAGTTGTAGTAGTGAGCAAAGACAAACTGTTTGAAAACAAATGAACATGCAATCGTTTAAGATCGGTGTAATTGGCAACGGCAGTTGGGCCACGGCACTAACAAAAATCATTACCGATGGCGGCCGTCCGGTGAACTGGTGGATACGCAACGAGGCCTCGATTGATTACATTAAACGCCGCCGCCACAACCCCAATTATTTACACTCCGCATCCTTCGACGTTTCGCTTCTGAACATGCACCACGACGTGCAAACCATTGTTGATGCGTCGGACTTGCTGGTGATGGCTGTTCCTTCTGCGTACATGGAAGAAGTATTACAAAACCTGCGCAAAGATTCACTGAAAGAAAAAAAAATTCTTTCGGCCATCAAAGGTTTGATACCGGGAAAAGATGTGTTGTTGAACGATTACCTTGACAAAAACTTCGGCGTTCCGCTGCTGAACTATTTTGCAGTTCTCGGGCCTTGTCATGCCGAAGAAGTGGCGGCTGAAAAATTATCCTACTTAACCTTTTCCGGCATTGATACCGATACGGCCGAAGACATTGCAGCCTGTTTTAAAGCACCGTACATTAACACCATTGTCAATCCCGATATTTTGGGCGTACAATATGCTGCGGTGATGAAAAACATTTATGCGCTTGGCGCCGGCATTGCGCACGGCCTTGATTACGGCGATAATTTTTTGAGCGTTTACATTGCCAACGCCGCCGATGAAATGGCGGGCTTTCTGCGCAAGGTTGGCATCAAGCACATTGTAGTGGGCGAACACGAAAAAGATGCGAAGAAAAAAGACATGAATTATGCGGCTTCGGTTTACCTCGGCGATTTGTTGGTGACCTGTTATTCGCTTTACAGCCGCAACCGCACCTTCGGCAACATGATTGGCAAAGGCTACACCGTTAAGTCTGCGCAGCTTGAAATGAACATGGTGGCGGAAGGCTATTATGCCTCGCGGTGCATTTACAATTTTAATAAAAACATTGGTGCTGATATTCCCATTGCCGAAACGATTTACAAAATTTTATGGGAGCGGCAACTGCCAGCGGAAGGGTTTGAGACGATAGAGGACGTGTTGGTGTAAGAAGTTTCAAAAGAAATTGCGATTCACTGTTTTTTATACGGTCTTTTCCGAATGCTGCTCTTCTCAATCACGGTAAACGTATTTTCAAAACGAAGTTCGTTAGCCCGAAGCAGAAGCAAAAGCGTTTCGCCTGCGAACAAAGAATTATCGCCTTTATCACGGAAGTAAATAACCGCTGGCGGTTCGGGATGCTGGTAACGGAAAATGATCTCGCCGTAATCGCTGTCGAGCGTCAGGATGATTTGCCGGTTGGCTATCGCAACCGCAATCACCTGTTCATCGGAAATGCTTGGTAATTCCTCTTGAATGCTTTTAACATCATAACCTCCATTCCGCAACAGAACAATACTTATTTTCGTTGGCGAGAAACATATCAGGCGGAAGCAGATAGTGGAAAATAAAGTTCGTGTTGCATGCACTCTTTCAAGTAAGCAAAAACAGCCCGTAAGGAATCTTGCGTAAGATTTGGATAGCTTTCAAGAAGTTGTGTTTCCGTCCAACCCGAAGAAAGCAACTCAAGGATCAACTCAATAGAAATGCGGGTGCCTTTGATAATCGGCTTGCCGAGCAGAATTTGTTTATCGGAGACAATGTATTGCTGCCACATAATTTCAAATTTACAAAGCAGTTCTGTCATTTCCCGTAACTGACTCTATACACCGCACCCTGTTTATCATCGCTTACCAACAAACTTCCGTCCTGCATCATCTGTACATCAACAGGTCGTCCCAAAACATCACTGTTGCTTTGCAAAAACCCCGAAGCAAACGGCGTTGCACTCACCGCTTTGCCGTTCTCCATTTTTACAAACACAACCTGGTAACCAATGGGTATGCTGCGGTTCCAGCTACCGTGTTGCGCAATAAAAATTCCTCCGTTGTAATCACTTGGAAAAAGATTGCTTGTGTAAAAACGCATACCTAAAGCCGCCACGTGCGGACCAAGCAGCAAAGACGGTTTGGTGTAATCATCGCAATTCTTCCCTTGTCCAAACTCAGGGTCTAAAATATTTCCCTGGTGACAATAGGGATAACCAAAGTGCAAACCTTTTTGCGGCGCATTGTTTAATTCATCATTCGGGCGTTCATCCCCCAGGTTATCGCGGCCGTTATCGGTAAACCAAAGTTCTTTCGTCTGCGGATTCCAATCAAAGCCAACGCTGTTGCGAATGCCGCGTGCAAACACTTCGTAGCCGCTGCCATCGGGATTTATTCGCGTAATGCAGGCATGTTGTGTATCGGGTTGGCAAATGTTGCAGGGCGCACCCACCGGCACGTACAATTTACCATCAGGACCAAAGGCAATGAACTTCCAGCCGTGGGCGCCGTCGGTAGGATATTTATCGTACACCACTTTGTAAGCAGGCGGGTTTTGCAGCGAGGCTTCAATGTTATCAAAACGAAGAATGCGGCTGATCTCTGCCACGTACAAAGCGCCATCTTTAAACGCAACGCCGTTGGGTGTGGTTAACCCCGTTGCAACGGTATAAACCGAGTCGGCTATGCCATTTTTGTCTTTGTCCACCACCGCATAAACCTTGCTTCCCTGTGTGCCCACAAACAAGGTTCCTGCCGGGCTTAGCGTTAGGCTTCTTGCGCCGGGCACTTCTGCAAACACCGAAATTTTAAAACCAGCCGGAAGCTTGATTTTATCAAGGTGATATTTCGAAAACAATTCGTCATTTGATGAGTTGGAGGATGGCGTTGCCTCCGGCGATTTGTTGTTGCAGGAAACAAAACCCAGTACGCTAAGCGAAAACAAAAAAGAAAAAAGAAATGAATGGCGTTGCATGGTTAAGGTATTTAAAGATGAAGCAAGGTCTTCCTTCCCGCTGTGCTGCTTTTTTACAAAGCTAACCGCCGTTTCCAGAACGGCCTTTGTTAACCCCGCCTTATATTTTTTGCTTTTTGACGAAAATCTTTTGGCAGAAAAAAGGCCTGTTTATTTTCGCGGCGGATAATGAAACCGTTCGCTTTCATATTGCTTTTGCTGCACGTCAACTTTTCGATGTTCATTTCGCAGGTTGACGAGCAGGACGTGTACGAAGCGAAAGGTATGCACGTACGTGACATTGACAGCCTTACCGACTGGCTGCAGGACATACTCAGCAAACACAAATCTTCTGACTCGCACAACAGCAAAAAAGACGACAACAATGCCCGCTTCTTCCACATTTTAAAGCCGACGCATTTTTTCTCCCCGCATTTTGTTCTTGTAAAAAAACCAATCGTTTCAGCAAGCGAATGCTACGCACCCTTGCTAAACGAAACCCGGTTACCTGCCGGTTTTTCTACCATTCAGTCGCCTCCGCCCAAAGCATAAACCTTTTCTTATCTAACGATGCCTGCACGCTTTCTTGCCGTGTAGCAGTTTGCTGTTCACAACAGTTTCTTCTCTAAACTTTTAATACATGAAACGTAAAGTTGCCCTTTTGCGCAGCTTTGGTTTGGTGGGATTGGCAATGGCGCTTGCACACGCAAACGCACAGGATACCCTTCGCCTTACCATCCCCAAAGCCGAAGAGCTTTTTCTAAAAAATAATCTTTCGCTTCTGGCAGCGCAGTATAACGTGAGTGCCAACGAAGCATTGATACAACAAGCCAAAGTATGGGACAATCCCGTGCTTTCGACCGAACAAAATTTATACGACGGCAAATTCTTTCGTCACACCAAAGGCACCGTTGACAACCCAAGTGGTTACGGCCAATGGTACGCGAGTCTTTCACAGGTCATTCGCACGGCCAACAAACGCGGACTGCAAGTGCAGCTGGCGCAGGACGGCGTAAAAACTGCGCAGGCGCAACTGAATGATTTGCTACGCAACCTTCGCTATGTGTTGCAGGTAGACATAAATAACCTTGCGCAATTGCAAAGCGCACAACAGTTGCTCGAAACAGAAATCAACCACACGCAAACGCTGGCAAAAGGCATGGACGAAATGCTGAAGGTGGGCGACATTTCGCTGAAGGATAACGTACGTTTGAAAGCCTTGCTTTATTCATTGCAAAGTGATTATGCCGACAATCTTCGCCAGCAACAGGACCTGCAAAAAGAACTACACACTTTGTTGCACGATGAAACCGCAGCACCCATTAATGCAACGGTTCCTTCGCCCGGTTTTTCATCGCTGAACAACCTGCCTTTGTTGGCGATTGTTGACAGCGCAAAAACGCTTCGTCCCGATGCGGCTTTGGCTTCGGCGCAAGCCTTGTATCAACAGCACAATCTTGCCTTTCAAAAAGCGCTGGCAAAACCCGATTTAACCGTTGGTGTTGATTACGACCGGGCCAATAGTTATATCCCGAATTACGTGGGTTTACAGATTGGTTTACCCTTGCCCGCCTTCAATAAAAACAGGGGCAACATTCAATCCGCAGAATGGAGCGTAAAAGCAGCGCAGGTGGCACAGAAGAACACGCAATCGGTAGTACAGGCCGAAGTGTTGAGTTCGTACAACAAATTGCAAACCTTGTTGCAGGTGCAAAAAAGCGTTGGTGGTTCGTGGGCTGAAAACTACGAACGGCTCATGCGCAATATGGTGGAAAGCTACGAGCAACGCAAGGTGACCTTGTTTGATTTTATTGACTTTTTCACTTCTTATAAAGACACACGGTTGAAACAATTGCAACAAACCACCAACCTCTTAAACGCTGCGGCGGAATTCAATTTCGTGAGCGCACAAAACATCATTCCTCTCAAATAATTTTTTATGAAGTATCTATTTCCTTTTTGTTCGATAGCGGCTCTTTGCGCCGGCCTTACAGCTTGCAACAGCAACGCCGCCAAAGTGCCGGAGAAAAAAGAAGTGTGCATCAGCGACAGCATGTCGAAGATGATACGCATTGATTCGGTTACAGAAAAAAACATTGACGACGAATTAAAACTTTCCGGCGAAGTAAGTTTCAACGAAAACAAAGTGGTGAAGGTTTTTCCGGTAAGCAGCGGACAAATTGTTTCTGTAAACGTTTCATTGGGCGATTACGTTCGTGCCGGACAAACGCTTGCCGTCATTAAAAGCGCCGACATCGCCGGCAACTACGCCGACCTTTCTACCGCAGGCAACGACATCGCCATTGCCAAACGAGAAATGGAAAACGCCGAGCATCTTTTTAAGGCCGGCATTGGCAGCGAGAAAGATTACGTGCAGGCAAAACAAGCCTACGAAAAAGCCGTTACAAACGCATCAAAGATTCGTTCGCAAATCAGCATCAACGGAAGCGGCAGGACATCGGCCAACGGAACGTATATCGTTAGCGCACCCAAGAGCGGCTACGTTGTTGAAAAGAACATCAACCCCGGCCAGTTCATTCGGGCCGATAACGGCCAAAACCTTTTCACGGTTGGCGATACAAAAGACGTTTGGATTTGGGCCAACGTTTACGAAAGCGACATAGCCCGTGTGAAAGAAGGCTACCGCGCAATGGTCACCACGCTGGCTTATCCCGACACGGTATTTACCGGCAAGGTGGACAAGGTGAACCAGATTCTTGACCCCCAAACAAAGGTGATGAAGATTCGGATTGTGTTGCCCAACAACAACGGCCAGTTGAAGCCGGAGATGTTTGCCAACATCACCATCGAAAACAAAGAAGGCAAGCGTGCCGTTACCATTCCATCGTCTGCATTGGTTAGCGAAGATGGCAAAACCTTCGTGGTGGTTTATCACGGTAAATGCAACCTGCAAATCAAAGAAGTGCAGGTGCTGAAAACATCCGGGGATGCGATTTTCCTGAAAAGCGGTTTACAAAAAGGCGAACAATTAATCTCCAATCAACCCTTGCTTTTCTATCGCCAGTTGCAGGAAATGCAGGAAACGAAATAGAATATAGAATGTAGGAGATAGGAGATAGAATGGTTGAAAACGAAAGCATGACTTTCTCGGCTTTATTCTATCTCCTACATTCTAACTCCTAACTCCCCAAACACACTCTCATGAACAAGTTCATCAAACGCATTATACATTTTTCACTGCGGCACCGCTACTTTGTTTTTTTCATGACGGCGGTGCTGGCGGTTATTGGATTCATTTCTTACAAGGCCACGCCGCTGGAAACCTTCCCCGACGTGACCAATACACAAGTCATCATCATTGCGCAATGGCCCGGACGCAGCGCAGAGGAAGTGGAAAAATTTGTCACCATTCCGTTGGAAGTTGTACTGAATTCGGTACAGAAGAAAGCAAACTTGCGCACAACATCTGCATTCGGTTTAAGTTATATCCGCATCATCTTTGATGATGACGTGGACGATGCATTTGCACGGCAACAAGTATTGAGCAGGCTTGGCGGTGCCGACTTGCCCGATGGTGTTAAACCCGACGTGCAACCACCTTACGGTCCTACCGGTGAAATCTATCGTTACACCTTAAAGAGTCCGACAAAAAACATTCACGAGTTAACGGCGATACAAGATTGGGTATTGGACAGGCAGTTTAAATCAGTGCCCGGCGTGGCCGATGTAAACTCCTTTGGCGGCGAAGAAAAAACCTTTGAAGTCAGCGTGAATCCGGAGATGCTGACGAAGTACAATCTTTCTTCGCTTGACGTGTACAACGCCGTTACAAAAAGCAACGTGAACGTGGGGGGTGATGTGATTGAGCGCAACGGCCAAGCTTTCGTTGTTCGCGGTATCGGCATTTTAAAAGACGTTACCGACATTGAAAACATCATCGTTACGCGGCAGCAAAACGTTTCTATTCTGGTAAAGAATCTTGCCACCGTTACCGAAGCCGGAAGACCGCGTCTGGGCTGGGTTACACGCGACAAACAACCCGACGTAATCGAAGGCATCGTGGTGATGCGCAAAGGCGAAAATCCAAGCGAAGTATTAAAAGCCGTTCAAGCAAAAGTGAAAGAACTCAACACGTCTATTCTTCCGAAAGACGTAAAGCTTGATACGTTTTACGACCGCACGGAGTTGATGGATTACGCACAAGACACGGTGATCCACAACCTGCTGGAAGGCATCATTCTCGTCACGGTGATTGTGTTTCTTTTCATGGCCGATTGGCGCACGACGTTGACGGTGGGCATCATCATTCCGCTTTCGTTATTGTTTGCGTTTATCTGTATGCGCATCAAAGGCATGTCGGCAAACTTACTTTCAATGGGTGCTGTTGATTTTGGTATCATCATTGACGGTGCGGTGGTGATGGTAGAAGGTTTGTTTGTTGCCCTTGACCATCGTGCAAAAGAAGTAGGCATGGAACGGTTTAACAAGCTGGCAAAACTCGGCTTGTTTAAATCAACCGGCACCGAAATGGGCAAGGCCATCTTCTTCTCCAAGCTTATCATCATCACTTGCTTGATTCCCATTTTCGCTTTCCAAAAAGTAGAAGGCAAAATGTTCTCGCCGCTGGCTTACACGCTTGGCTTTGCATTGCTTGGTGCACTCCTGTTTACGTTAACATTGGTGCCTGCGCTTTCAAGTATTTTGCTGCGTAAGAACGTCCGCGAGAAACACAACCCCGTTGTCATCTTTATCGAGAGAGGCGTGATGAAAGCCTTCAACCTAACAGCAAAATATCCAAAAGCAAGCTTGTTGATTGCGCTGGGTGTGATGGGCCTTTCCTTTGGCGTAGTGAAGTTTTTAGGAACGGAGTTTTTGCCCGAGTTGGATGAAGGCGCACTATGGGTAGAAGCCGAATTGCCCATGAGCGTTTCGCTCGGCGAAGCCAACAACATCTCCAACAAAATGGTGGACATTCTCCGCGAATTTCCGGAAGTGGAACAAACGCTTGCACAAGTTGGACGAACCAACGACGGCACCGATCCGAAAGGATTCTTCGATGTGCAGATACAAGTGGACCTGCGGCAAAAAGACGAATGGAAACGAAAGATCACCGAGGAGCAATTGATTGACGAAATGGACAAGCAACTGAACAAGATACCCGGCATTGTGCTCAACTATTCACAGCCCATTCGCGACAACGTGGAAGAAGCCGTTGCCGGTGTGAACGCGGCACTTGCGGTGAAGATTTTCGGTCCTGATTTTCAAACGCTGGATAGTTTGTCGAAACGCGTGGCCGCGCAATTAAGCACCGTGCGTGGCATTGAAGACCTGGGCATCTTGCGCAACTTGGGTCAACCGGAATTTCGCATTGAACTTGACCAGCAACGCATGGCCTTTTACGGTGTGAATACAGCCGATGCAAACGCCGTCATTGAAATGGCCATCGGCGGTAAAGCGGCGACAGAGTTATACGAGGGCGAACGCAAGTTTGACGTGCGGGTTCGTTATCAAAAAGAGTTCCGCGACCAGCAAGACAAAGTGGAAAACCTGATGGTGCCCGCGCAAGACGGAAGCAAAGTGCCGTTGAAAGAAATCGCCAACATTCGTACACTCACCGGCCCTGCTTTCATCTACCGCGACAACAACACACGTTACATTGCGGTGAAGTTTTCCATTCGCGAACGCGACCTTGGAAGTACCATCCAGGAAGCGCAACAAAAGGTAAATTCCGCCGTGCCGTTGCCGCTTGGTTATTCGGAAACATGGAACGGTGAATTTGAAAACCAGCAACGGGCATCAGGCACGCTGGCAAGAGTAGTTCCCATTTGTTTGCTCGTTATATTTCTGATCCTGTTTATGACGTTTGGCAATGCAAAAGATGCCATGCTCACCATCATGAACGTGCCCTTTGCCTTGATCGGCGGCATCCTTGCGCTTTATGTGACGGGCATGAACTTCAGCATCTCCGCCGGCATTGGTTTCATTGCTTTGTTTGGTGTGTGTATTCAAAACGGTGTGATCCTAATTAGCGTGTTTCGAAAGAATTTGGAAAACGGAATGCACGTTGCCGAAGCGGTAAGCGAAGGCGTTCGTTCGCGCATTCGGCCCGTGGTGATGACGGCGCTGATGGCGGCGATTGGGTTGTTGCCCGCGGCCATTTCAACGGGCATTGGAAGTGAAACACAAAAGCCTTTGGCCCGCGTGGTGATTGGTGGTTTGATGACGTCAACGGTGCTAACACTTTTGATTCTTCCGGTGATGTACACGCTTGTGTTTAACCTGATGCACAAGCGGGAGAACAGGCGGATTTTGCGCAGGGCGAGAATGATTAGCAAGCCGAATGAGTAACGCAAATATTTTTATAGTAAGCCGCATCGTTATGATGCGGCTTTTTTCTTTTGAGCCAGAAGTTCATCTATCGATTAAACTTCTCTTGCGTCGCACTCTTGTGCGGTTTGTAAGTCTATGGAGCAAGATGGAGTTTACATCACCGTTTGGTAATGATTTCTATTCGTTTGCTCGTTGGCGGGGACGCCAACGACAGCGACGATAACCTGATTTTGCAAAGTGGTGAAAACCGCTTACGTTTTTGCAAAACTTTCTTTACTTTGAACAGATGAAACCAATACTATTCTGCCTCTTTTTATTTCCTGTTATAATGCACGCACAGGTAAAGACGGTTGTTTTAAGCAAAGTAAAAATTGGTACGCTTACCTGCGAAAACTCTCTTCGCATTGACCTTGACCGCAAAGACACAACAACTGATGTTGTTTTTTCTTTTCAAAACAAAAAGAGAAAGGTTCTTGACGTTCGAAACATTATTTTTCTTGTGGGGTATCAAGGAGAAGAACTGCAGCAATTATCCAAAGATCTTTCGGTGGCGCTTTCGGAAATGAAGACAAGGCAAAACCTTGATTGGAACCGGCCGCACTATTCACTATCGCTCGAAGATTTTTCAAGCAGTCTAACCTTTGGTGAAACAGGTAACGGAGGCTTTACGATGCTACAAAAATCTGACGTTACCGCATTGGTAAATTGGCTGCACAAAATCGGCTTTTAGTAACCAACTTCGCTACCAAGAAATATTTACCCCCACTCTCGTTGGCGGGACGCCAACGAGCCAAACAAACCCAAGCCCTCTAACCCGCATAATGCTTTAACCATTCAAACTCCGAAACACCGTTGTAGTAAAACCCTGCCGGTAATGAACAAATCATTTTTCATAAGCCCGTTGCCGAATACTATTCCTTTCAATAACAGTAAAGGTGTTGGCAAAGTTCAGCTCACCCATCTGAAGCAATGCAACCAAGGTTTGGCCGACAAACAAAGGGTCGGCACCTTTCTCACGGAAATAAATAACGGCTGGTGGATTGGGCTGGCTGTAGCGAAAAATGATTTCACCATAATCCCTGTCGAAGGTTAAAATAATTTGCCCGTTAATTGTGGCAAGCGCAATCACTTGTTCATCTGAAATACCAGCATAATCTTCCTGAACGCTTTTTACTTCATATCCTGCGCTTCGCAACAGAATAATGCTTGGACGCGGGAAATTTTCGTTGGCTAGGAACATGTCAGGCAGAAACGGGGAGAGGAAAATAAAGCTCGTGTTGCATGCATTCTTTCAGGTAAGAAAAAACGGCCCGCAATGCATCCTGCGTAAGGTTTGGGTAGCTTTGGAGAATTTGAGTCTCGGTCCAGCCGGAAGAGAACAATTCAAGAATCAGTTCAACGGAAATACGGTTCCTTTAATGATTGGCTTACCCAAAAGGATTTGCTTGTCGGCGATAATGTATTGCTGCCACATGGTTTTTCAAATTTAGGCATTCTCTGCCGCTCTCATAACCATCCCCCACTAACAAGCATCCAATGCGGCTGGCAAGTATTGTGACGAATGTGTGTCTCCTTTTGCAACGTAAACGTCTCCGACCAACATTCCTTATGAATGAATCTTTGTGATTTAAATAGACTCTAATTATTATGGCCCGCCGAATAGTAAAGCGGTCCGGCTTTCTGTGGATAGGTCATGTCAACCTGCGATACCCGGTTACCTTTTGTAAACGTTGTTGTATTGGTGCCCCAGTTGTAAAACGTACCGCTTTTCCAGGTAATCACACCGGTAGAAGGATTGTAGCTGTAGGTTCCCTTTACATCAAAATACGTGTAAGTACCGTTTGCATACAATGTAAAAAAACCAATTCGCGTCGCTGCCAATCCCAAGCCACGCGACAACGTGTAATCGCCATAAACAAGGGCGCTGCCCGGCTTGTTGCCCGGTTGATAAGCAGAGGCGTTCCCGGTTGCCGGCCTTATACCGTTATAAAAAAAACTTGCGTTGTATTTGCTTGCCTGGAATGTATAATCCACGGTTACGTACACACTTTTATCCTGCCCTTCCACTTTCGTTACCACGCCGGGCCACCAGCCGCCCGCATGTGAAACTTCAACCTTGTCGCCAACCTTGTAATGGTTGATGCCTGTTTGCACCGTTGGCATTGCATCCGAAGATGAACTTGTTTGTTTCACACCCGGTTTACCGGCTTGTCCGTTTTGCGCATTGCCGTTGGTTGCTTTTGCTCCTGTTTCTGAAATTAAAGCAGCGACACTTTCCTTTAATGATGCGTTTACGCTAACGGCTTTGTCAAAATATTGTTTTGAAGCCGCCGCATCCTTCAATCCCAACTTTACGCAGCCCATAAAAAAGTTTGCGTAGGCATTGTTGCTTTGCTTTTGGAGCACTTCTTCAAAACTCCAGGAAGCCGATGAGTAATTACCGGCTTTGAGGTAACCCAATCCGTATTGCAGGGTGTTGCCGATACTCATAAATGATTTGTCGGGCGCAGTTCCGTTCCAGGAAGCTTCCACCGTTTTCACAACGCTCAGTATTTTTTGATCCATTGCTGATTGACCGTTAGAAACAAGCGAAACTAATAGGGAGAGGAAGAAAAAAAGACGGATTAAAGAAGACTTCATTTGCGTATGGGTTTATTAGTTATGGGTTTAAAAATAAGCTGAAAGTATTCTTCGGTTTAAACTTGTTTTTGTGCCGGAGCCAAAAACAAAGATCTCATGCGTGCTGACAGTTATCCATTCGTTTATGCGATTGTCCCTATTGAGTGGAGCTGTTATTGCCAGGAGAACCTTCCTCTTTGGTAGCTTCGCGATGAGAAAGATTTTCGACAGGGGTTCTAAACAAAAACAATCAACACGAATCACTTGCGATCTGACAAAAAATATCTGTCAATTGTTTTGGCTGACTAAAGAAAGGCGAATGACTCGTTGCCATTGTATAAACTTTTTTGCAAGGCGTTCCGGTATACATGGCTCGCTGAATGAAAGGCGTTACAGCCCTGTCTTCTGTACATTCAATATAATAACGCGTTACGCTTCCATAATTTGCTTCTGTCAATTGCAACGGTGTGATACCGGATTCCACAGGCTCGTGATTTAAAATGTACCTTGCTGCTTCCGCAATATCCGGTTCGCAATCGTGGTACAACCCTTCCCGGAATATCGCACCCTGTAATGTATGCGAGGCTGTTTCGGGATGCTGCACAACGTAAGGCTTCAGCCACCCTTCCGTATCTCGAACCGAATATTCCTTTTGTGTTTTTCCGTTCGGTATCAAGTAAGCCGCCAGGTAAATCAGCTTCTCAATCTTGCCGGGGCGGTATTCTGCAACCTGCGAAATAACCACACCGTTTTTGCTGTGTCCTACAAGAATGACTTTTTCAGCAAGACTGTCAATAAGAGCACAAATGCGTTGCACGGTGTCGGAAAGTTTTACGTTTTCGATTGGCGTTTTGTCTCTGCCCATACCGGGCAAATCAATGGCGATGGCTTTGTGGCCGGCAGCCTCAAGCAACGGCACTACCTTGTGCCAGTTCCAGGCACTGTGCCAGGAGCCGTGAATTAAAATGAACGTTTTCATGCCCTTTGTTTAAGGATAAATACATGCGCTTGCAACTGCAATGCTTGCTGCTTCTATAAGCTTTAGAATGATGATTGAATGAACGCAGGAAAGGCGCAGATCCTTCTGCTTTACACGGCCTGATTGACCAAGGCGGCTTCCCAGCCAATGATGGCCGCCTTACGTGTACTGCCCCACATATAACCGCCAATAGCGCCTGATGATTGAATGACGCGATGGCAAGGGATAAGATAAGCAACGGGATTGCTGCCAACGGCTGTACCAACGGCGCGGGAAGCAGTTGGAGACGCTATCTTGTTTGCCACATCGCCATAAGTTGTCAGCCTTCCGGAAGGAATTTTCAAAAGCGTTTCCCAAACTTTTAATTGAAAGCCGGTGCCTTGTAAGTGAAGTTTAATTTGATTCAGCCTGCTCCAATCGTGCTGAAAAATGAAGAGCGCATTTTGTTGCAGCAGGTCAAGCTTGCGGGTGAAGGTTGCGGCCGGAAACTTATTTTTTAAATCATTCAATGCCTGCGCCTCGTCTTCCAGGAAGGCCATGTAACAAACGCCTTTAAAAGTAGAAGCAACAATGAGGTTGCCGAAAGGACTCTCCGCAAAACTGTAATTGATGAAAAGATTCCTGCCGCCGTTTTTGTACTCGGCCGGCGTCATGCCTTCAATTGTAACAAACAGATCGTGCAGGCGGCTTGTACCGGAAAGGCCGGTTTCGTAGGCGGCATCAAATAACGTAGCGCCTTTTTCTTTCAGCAATTGTTTTGCGTATTCAATGCTGGTGTATTGCAAAAACTTTTTCGGCGTTGTGCCCGCCCATTTGCTGAACAGCCGCTGAAAATGAAAAGGACTAAGACATACTTTTCCGGCAACGGTTTCCAACGTTGGCTGCTCTTTAAAGTTTTGCCGGATGTAGTCTATTGCTTCAGCAATCCTGTGGTAATCTATTTGTTCCTGTGCTTGCATGGCCGTTTAATTTGACAACACAAATGTCTCGCGACTTTTGCACTTGAAAAATCCGAAACTTGCTTTATTTAGATCATCGCCACGTTAGCAGAAATACCAACGAAAGCAAAGTGGGTATACATTCAATTGATGCGGTCATCGCACAAAGTTTCGCTTCAACAGCAATCACGTTATAAAATTTTCAACACGGCATTGAGTCGCATAAACGAGTAAACCGAAGAGCCGCGCCAAAGCATTGTGTTTTCTTTCTCATTTGATTTAAGCTTTAACTGAAAAGAAGCCTTACCTTCACCCCGTTAATTGAGCTTTGCATCAGTATCATTAATTAGTCTGCGTCTGCATCTTAGTTAGTTTCTTACTCTTTGCTTCTCTCAGATATTTATTCATCTATTTATTTTTCAGAAATGAACATTTACGTTTCTAACTTAAGCTTCGACGTACAGGACGAAGACTTGAAAGAATTTTTCACGCCCTATGGCGAAGTGACTTCAGCAAAAATCATTATCGACCGCGAATCAGGCAGATCAAGAGGCTTCGGCTTCGTAGAAATGTCGGATGATGCCGCTTCTAAAAAAGCCATCACCGAGTTGAATGATGCAAACGTTGACGGCCGCACCATTAAGGTGATGGAAGCCAAACCCAAAGAAGACCGTCCGGCCCGCAGCAATTACGGCGGTGGTAGCGGTGGTTTTAACAACAGCAAGAGCTACAACAAAAACAGGTATTAATCTCGTTGTTTATACAAAAGCCCCGGTTGACCGGGGCTTTTTATTGTCCTTTATTTTAAACACAAACATGGAAACATTCAATAAAGAAATCGTTGTCGGAAAAGAAACAAGGGTTTTTGAATTTACGCAGATGCGGAACGTGAACGGCGTTAAGTTTTTTGTAACGTCGAAAGACGCAAACAAAAAAGCCATTTCGTTCAGCCTCACAAAAAAAGACAGGGACTGGAAATTGTTACCGGGATCGCTGCGCTGGTTGTATGATATCGAGACAGAATTAGCCGATGCAATTGAGAACACCCGCCAGCCCTAACAAGCGGCTTTATCGTTTGCGAACGTAAAGTATTGCGTTAGTCTTCCAACAAATCAGGCCTTCGTTCTTTTGTTCGCTGCACGGCTTGTTCGTAGCGCCATTCTTCAATCTTCGCGGTGTGGCCACTGAGTAAAATATCCGGCACGTTCATTCCGCGCCATTCGGCGGGACGGGTATAAACCGGCGGCGCTAAAAGATTGTCTTGAAAGGAATCCGTCAATGCGGACGTTTCATCATTCAACACACCGGGTATTAATCTTCCAACGGCATCTACCAAAACTGCCGCAGCCAACTCGCCTCCGCTGAGTACATAATCGCCAATGGAAATTTCTTTGGTCACATACTTCTCTCTTATGCGTTGATCAATGCCTTTGTAATGGCCGCAAATGAGCAAAAGATTTTCTTTCAGTGAAAGATTGTTGGCTATTTTTTGGTTGAGCGTTTCGCCATCGGGTGTAAGAAAAATGATTTCATCAAAAGGTTTGTCTTTAGTTAGTTCTTCGATTGCATTCGCCAAGGGTTCGGGCATCATTACCATGCCCGCGCCGCCGCCGTATTGGTAATCGTCCACCTGGCCGTATTCGTTTACGGCCCACTTGCGCAAGGGATGAACGTGAACGGTGAGCAGGCCTTTGCCCTGTGCACGTTTCATGATGGAATGCGAGAGTGGGCTTTGTAACAACTCGGGCAACACCGTAAGAATGTGAATGGTCATGCGGACAAAGATAAAAATGCAGGAGGTAGAATGTAGGAGTTAGGAAACGGAAGAGATGAACGTGTGTTGCTGAATAGAATTACGGGACGTACACGAGTGCGACGCAAGAGAAGTTTAATAGTAGCAGTGCTGCTGGGTACATAAAATTTATTTTGCACCGAGCTAAGGAGCAAAGGAGAAGATATTGTCGCACGTCGTGCCAACCTCGGACGTCAAACCTCAAATTGTTTTTTCCACCCACGCATCGCTTTCTTTCAACAGGTTTATCAGTTCGTCAACCGCTATTTCGCTCGGCACGTTACGCTTTACAATTTCTTTGCTTTTATAAAGCGTGATCTTTCCGACACCGCTGCCCACATAACCAAAATCAGCGTCGGCCATTTCGCCGGGACCGTTTACGATGCAACCCATAATGGCAATCTTCACGCCTTTTAAATGATTGGTGACGGCGCGAATTTTTGCGGTGGTTTCCTGCAGGTCAAACAGTGTGCGTCCACAGGAAGGACAAGATATGTATTCTGTTTTGGAGATGCGTGTTCGCGTTGCCTGCAAAATGCTAAACGCGGTGTTGTTGATGAATTGTTCAACGCTTGTTGATTGCAAATAATTACGACCCGAAGCGTTGACCCTTGATCGTTGATCGTTGTCCGTTGATTGCTGATTGCTGATTGCTGATAACTGATAACTTTCACTCGTCATACCAAAACAAACACCGTCGCCCATGCCGTCGAGCAACAAAGCGCCGGCTTCGGTAGCGTAGTGAATGAGGTGTTCATCAGCCGTTTGCCAGTTGCTGTCAACGGTGAGGATGACTGGATTTTTAATGCCGCGGTTCATCAATTCAACAAACATGCGCCGCACCGATTGCGTTGCATTTTTGTTCGTGCTGCTTAAACAAAGAACAACACCCGGATCATTAGCAACAGCATCGAGATACGTAAAATCGTTAACAGTTGTTCCGTCGCTGAAACAATCCATCATTACAAAATTGATACTGCTTCGTTGCGTTGTTTTTTCGTAACCGCTATCGTCCCAAATGGGAAAATATTTTTCTTTGTCTTCAGCTTGTAACCATGTAGCCGGATAAACAATAACCTTCAAGGTTCCGGGCAAAGCAAAACCCAAAACCTTATTGCCGGTGAAAATGTAATCGGCGGCGGTATCGGCGATGGTCCATTTATCCGATGATTCATCGTAAGTGTAACCAACGCTTTGCAATTCTTTTGGCGAGATGCTTTGCAGCTTGCTTAAATCAGCAATTACAGCAGGCACGTGATGATCACCAATGTTTGAAACGGCAAAAGTTTCTCTGCGCTTGTATTCAAACGGCGAATAAGGAAGGCCTGCGGCCCCCCTCCGGCTTCCCCCAACGGGGGAAGAGCCAGCACTGCGCTCCTCGCTTTTCAGCGACCCAAGTTTTTTATCAACCTCTCCGACAGGCGAAGCACCGTGCGGCTGGCGGCCTTCCCCCGTCGGGGGAAGGCCGGGATGGTGGCTGTACCGCTTCACCAGGTCTCTGCAAACCGGTATCTCCAATTCAGGATCTTCCGTCAGTGAAACGCGAATGGTATCGCCAATGCCGTCTTCCAGCAACGTGCCGATGCCTACCGCGCTTTTGATGCGGCCGTCTTCGCCGTCGCCAGCTTCGGTTACGCCGAGGTGCAAAGGATAAATCGCACCAAATTCGTCGTGCATGGTTTTAATCAGCAAGCGATAAGCCTGCACCATCACTTGCGGATTGGAACTCTTCATGCTCAGCACAATGTTGTGATAGCTTTCGCTTCGCGCAATGCGCAAAAACTCCATTGCGCTTTCCACCATGCCCATTGGCGTGTCGCCGTAGCGGCTCATGATCCGGTCGCTGAGCGAACCGTGATTGGTACCGATGCGCATGGCCGTGCCGTACTCTTTGCAAATCTTTACAAGTGGCGTAAAACGTTCGCGAATGCGGTCAATTTCTTCGGCATAATCGGCATCGGAATATTCAATGAGTTCAAACTTTTTCTTGTCAACATAATTGCCGGGATTGACGCGAACTTTTTCAACGATGCGGGCCGCAATTTCGGCAGCGTTGGGCGTAAAGTGAATGTCGGCAACGAGTGGGGTATTGTAACCGCGCTTGCGCAATTCATTCTTGATGTTGAGAAGATTTTCCGCTTCCTTTTTTGAAGGCGCTGTGATGCGCACAAGTTCCGCGCCGGCTTCGATGCAACGGATGGTTTGCTCCACCGTGCCGATGGTGTCCATTGTATCGGTAGTGGTCATTGTTTGCACGCGAACAGGATGAAAGTTGCCAAGCAGCAAATCGCCGATGCGCACTTCTTTTGTGGGAAGACGTTTGTATTCCGTTAACGAAACCGCATAAGAGATAAGCGGAGACGTACGAAGAAGCGTGGAAGCTGTGTTGTTTGTGTCTGCAATCATGCCGTACGATTGGACGACAAAAATAAACGAGAACCGCCAGCCGGTTTGTTATTTGATTGCAAAGCTGTAGCGCTGAACACAGTCCCGCTCTAAAGTGCGGGCTATACCAATCAACCAATAAACCACTCAACAATTCAACCAATCACCAATCCTTGCTGCCGCTTGGCGCTTGTCCGCCCTGGCCTTTTTGCATTTTGTGCTGAAGGTCTTTCTCCTTCTGCTCCAGGTCTCGAAGTTTTTTGTCCGCATCGTTCTGGCTCATGCCGCCACCGCCGCCTTTGTTGTTCTTTTGGTTTTGCTGCTGTTGCTGCTTTTGTTCCTGCAGGGCTTTTTGCAAATTCTCTCTTGCTTCTTTATCGGCAGGATTGATGCGCAGGGCGGCTTTGTATTCGTCAATGCTCGACGGCAAATCCTGTTGCTTGCTGTAACTCACACCGGCATTGTAATGCGCAGCGCCTTTGATGCTTTTGTCGTTGGTGGCAATGGCGTCGTAGGCTTCAATGGCAGCCTTGTATTTTTTTTGCTGCATCAGCGCATTGCCCAGGTTGTATTGCGCTTCGGTGTTGTGCGGGTTCAATTCCAAAGCCTTGCGGTACTGGTCTTCAGCCAAATCAAACTGCAGGCGCAAATAAAAGTCGTTGCCCTTGCTGATGTGCGTGGCCGCGGTTTGCGCAAAGGCATTGATCGAAAAAAGAAAACACAACAAGCTCAAACAGTTTTTCATGCGGATACTTTTTTTCTGTCCGAAATAAACAACTCAACAAGCAGCAACAAAGCCATGGGTAGAACAAGCCACCAGTAAAAGCTTTCGTAATAAAGGCCGCTGGTGTCAAGGAGGGCTTTTTTGTCCACGTTTTTGTATTGGTCAAGCAAGGTGGCGATAGCCGGCGCCACGGCTTCCAGATGAATATAGGTTCCGTGCGTAGCTGTCGCCAGTTGCTGCAACAAGTCTTCGTTCAGTTTGGAAACAACCACCTGTCCGCTTTCATCTTTTTTGGCCGAGTGAGTTGCCGTATCGAGAATGGTTGTACCGGTTGCGGAGCCGAGGCCAACGGTGTTGATCATCACGCCTTTTTTTGCTAAATCCTGCGCGGTTTTCAGGGCATCTTCGTCGTGGGTTTCTCCATCGGTTACAAGGATGATGGTTTTGAAACGCTGGCTGCCCTCTTCAAAAGCCGCGTTGCTTTGCAGCAGTGCATCGCCAATGACCGTACCTTGTTCGGGCACCATCTCGGGCGATGCGGTGGACACGAAAAGCCTGGCCGCTTCGTGGTCGGTGCTCAGGGGCATTTGCGTGTACGCATTGCCTGCAAAAACAACAAGACCAATACGGTCGTTGGGCATTTTATCAATGAGCGAAGTAAGGAGTTTTTGCGCCAGCAACAAGCGGCTTGGCTGCACGTCGGTGGCGGTCATGCTGTTGCTCACGTCAAGCGCAATCACGGCGTCAATACCTTTGCGCACTTCGGCGGAGGCGTCGTCGGGCTTGCGCGGATTGGCCAGTGAAAGACAACCCAGGGCAAAGGCAAAGAGAAAAAGGAAAAATTTGATGCGTGATTTTAGCCGCGAATGATTTTTTGTGAGCGTTGCAATCAGTTTCGGTTCGCCGATGCGTTTTGTGGTGCGCTTTTGCCAAAGAAGATAAACGACATAAAGAAGGGCAAGCAAGGGTACTAGCAACAAGAGCCAGAATGCTTCGGGATATTGATATTGAAAATTCATTTGTCTGCTATTGGCAAAGACTGTGCTAAGCCCGTTGAAATCAAAGTTAAGAAGAGCTTTCAGCCATGAGCTTTCAGCAATCGGCTAAGGCAGTTTCCAAAATGCTGAATAGAAATACCGAACGTACAAGAGTGCGACGCAAGAGAAGTTTAATAGTAGCAGTGCTGCTGGGTACATAAAATTTATTTCGCACGGAGCAAAGGAGAAGAAAAGTTTCTCCGTACAGCACGCCAACCACAAACCACCAACGACAAACCACAAACCCTAAACTTTTACTTCTTCAAACACCCCTGTCTCGCGGTTCTTGCGCACGTTCTCACCGTTAAAACAACGGCCGTTCATGGCTACGTACACGCCGGGCGGCAAGGTTTGCACAAAAGCCAAGGCGCTGCCCAAATTGAACAATCCGTCCGACGAGCCAAACTTATAGGGAATCATGGCGCCGGTAATGACGATGGTTTTGTCTTTGATCTTTTGCGCCAGCAGCCTGGCCGTTTCGGCCATCGTGTCGGTGCCGTGGGTGATGATGATTTTGTCTTCCTTGCTTTTGCGGCAATGTTCGGCAATGAGTTCGCGGTCGTCTCCGGTCATTTCAAGGCTGTCCACCATCATCAGCGTTCGCACTTCCACCGGCACAAGGTTGCGGCCCAGTTCCAGCATTTCGGGCAGGTGCGAATCGTTGAAATAAAGTTGTCCCGTTAGTTCGTTGTATTCCTTGTCGAAGGTTCCGCCGGTAATAAAAATGCGAATGCTCATGGCCAAAAGATTGGCGTAAAAGTAGGGCGGTTTGCGGACTAGGCCATTTGGATTAATTTCCGCTTATGAACACCGAACACCATACGCTGAACACCGAGCAGGAAGCTGCCGTGGCCATTTTGTTTGGCTGCCTGCAAGCCAGCGGCAAGCCGGTGAGCAACCGGCACGTCGAGCACCTTTCCCGAATGCTTCTGCTAAGCCAAAAATTTGCGCACCACAACTTGCAGCCACTGGCCGAAAAAGCCTTGCCGCTGTTGAAAGCTTTTGGTTCCCGAACGGTGATTGAACACAGTGCGCCGCTGATTACGGAAAGCTTTAAAGAAACCCTGTTTGCGATGGTGTGCGAGTTGATGACAGGCGACGGCGACCTGAACGAAGCCGAGAGTGAGATTGTGGGATTGACGGCGCTTTACCTCGGCGTTTCCATTGAACTCATGCGCATTATGCTGACAACGTTTATCATGCGCAACCGGTGGAATGTGTGAAAAGGTTTGAAGTTTGAGATTACTATTTTATCAAAGAATCAAGTTGTATTTGCGAAAGTTTAAAAACTTTCGTTTACACGGATTTGTGGTTGAAAATCAGGCGACAGGAAATGTTGCCGGGTGGTTTGAAGGGCAAAAACTTTCGCCTATTTTCACGTTGGCTGTCATGGCGACAACCACCTTTCACTATAATCAAACAACCATTTATTTAGACACCTTACTTTCTGCATGACACCCGAACAAGAAGCAATCGCTGAACAACTCATAGGCCGCATGAAACATGGCGGCGGTATGACTGACTGGCGAGTATTCCGTGATGAACAGAAAATTGAAAGTGCCACTATGCTTATTGTTGTGCGTGGACTGAAAGAGCTAAATATCACAGAGCCTCTAAGCCCTGACAATACAATGGTACGGCTGACTGAAACCGTTGGTTGGACGTTCGCCGGTTTTGAAGCGCAGCGACACTTAACCCAGACAAAAAAGGCTGCTGATGATGAAAGAGACAAATACGACCGCTTAACAAAACGCTTCATATACAAGGCGAGATTTGTGCCATACATACTTTCATTTCTTGCACTAATCGTTTCCGTTTTTGCGTACTTCAAAAAGCCCGAAACAAAACCAGCAGGGACACAATCAGCGCAATCGTTGACACAACCAGCGACCAATACCAGCTCTTTACTTCCGGCTGACACTCTTTTGAGAACAAAGCCCAAATGAATGCCTTTAAAAATGTTTTCATCTTTTAGACGCAAGCCACGAACAGCCAACATTGGTTTTGCGTCATGGCGGCTTGACACAAAAACAATCGGCAGCAAACCGCTACTCAGCTTTTGTTTTTAGGTTTGAACATTTGTATTTCTATTTAACTTTAGTCCAGGGCTTGACGCTAAAAATTGCCGCCACGAGCGCAAAGCCCTGTCCGTTGTACGCAAGCTGACCACCGACAGTCTTCAAAGTTTAAAAATGGAAAAAAGTATCGTCTTTTTTTTTGCAATTGCAGTACTTTTTTCCTGTGAGCCGAGCAGTAAATCAACGCCGGAAACTGTTAAGAGAGAAACGGTCAATTCAGTAAGGAGATATGAGTATGCTGATCCTATGGGTAAGCGCCTAATCATACAAAACAGTTTGTCAAGAGGTATTCAATACGTTGACCCTAATGGGAAGAAAAAAAATAAAGTTTTATTCTGGACCCGAATAACCAATGAAACCGAAAATCCATTGGAATTGAATATAGCCTTTCCAGTAGAATATGAAGTTCCGTCTTTACCCGGTAGATACTTTAAAGTATTGCTTCCTTCCGATACAATGACACTTGATAAAGAACCATTGCCAGACTACGGTATAACTGATTTAAAATCTTTTTTGGATAATAATATTCATAAGCCGTCATCTTTAAAAAGAACGATTAATCCAAAAGAATCGGGTGGTTTTTATGTTGCAATTCTCTTTGACGAAGGAGTGATTGGTCCATTTCGAACAGGACTAAGTATAAAGGGGCAAAACCTTGTTTATAAAGTTACACGGTACGCTGGAAAACAAGGGGTCCTATTCGTTGACGAGAAAGAAATTAATTGTGGAAGTATTAATTTAAAAAATTTGATACGACAGAAATGAAACAAAGCCGGCGTACACAGTTGCTTGGCACAAAAGCGGCTTCAGAACAATTTTCAACGGTAGAAAGTCAATCAACTTTTGTATATAAACCAGTCGACAGTAACATTAATTCCGCTACTGCGCCAAGCAGTGGCCGTCGTGTGCAAGCTAAAGACGAGCATTTATTCATCAGCTACCAAAACCAATTACTATGCAACGGAGGACCTTTATCAAAAATTCCACACTGACAGTGATTAGCATTAGCGCTTTTGGAGCGTTAAACTGGAATGGGAAATACTTTGAAGGCGATACGCCCACAACTACAGATATACTTGGCCCGTTTTACAGACCGGGCGCACCTCTTAGAACTAATCTCAGGCTCGCAGGTTCAAATGGAAAACCAATCGTTTTAAAAGGAAAAATTTTTAAAGAGGATGGAAAAACGCCCATCAATAATGCGTTGGTGGAAATCTGGCATTGCGATGAAAATGAGATGTATGATAACACATCTGACGAATACAATTACCGTGGCGGACAAAGAACAAAAAGGGATGGAACGTATGAATTCAAATCTATTCTGCCTGTTCCTTATCAAGCTGTCCCCAATAACGAAGCGACCTGGAGACCTGCTCATATACACATGAGAGTGTCTGTACCCGATCAACAAGACTTAATAACGCAAATCTATTTTAAAGGCGGTAAGTATGTCGACACTGACAGATGGGCTTCTGCCTCACAAGCTGTAAACAGGATCCTTACGGTGAGTAAAAATAATTCGGGCGAAAATGAAATCATTTTCAATGTGGTTATGCGTAAGGAGATTCCTCTTGACAAAAAGGTTTACGAAAAGATCACAGGTCTTTATGATGTTGGCGGTAACAATTTTATTGAATTCAGTAAAAACGATGATCTGCTGTTTATGAAACAAAATGGACAGCTTTGGGCAAGTTTGAAATACATAGGCAATAACACATTTGAAGGAGGTATAGGCTATCCCAAAGCAACTTTTGCGTTGCACAAAGAAGGTACTGTAAAAGTGGCGGTCGTTACAGATATACCCACATTAAAAACGTACAACGGAATCAAATACCTGAAGTACAAGTAATAAAGCAATTGCTATCAAAAACAGATAGCCTGCACACAGCCGATGCAATGGCGCTACGGCGAGGAAAAAGCAAGCAACGACAAATCATTACCGGGCTTTATTCCATTGTGATTGGCTTCTATTGAGCTATAAAACAATCAATGAACAGTTGTACATTTATTTAGCATTGGTTCCGGCCGAATGAATAATGAATGCCACCACACCGCTGATACTTCAACGTTGTGCGTTATCGTAATCACTCAACTAAAACTAAATGGCAGACAATATAGAAAAAGAACATTTAGATAACTCGGCACGTGTTCAATTAGAAAACGCTCCTGAAGATATTGCTGCAATTCCCCTCAAAGCAACCATTCTCCAAAATCAAGAAACGGAAAATATGGAAATTCATAAACATCCGCACCACGTAACCCATAAAAAACAATGGGGTGAATATTTACTGGAATTCTTCATGTTATTCCTGGCCGTATTTTTAGGATTCCTGGTTGAAAATTTTCGGGAACACCGGGTTGAAAAAGAAAGAGGCGTAGAATATGTAAGATCGTTCTGAGAAGACCTTTGTAAAGATACTTCCGCTATCGCGTCAGGCATATGGCAACTGAGGAATTCCAACACCGAGGGTGATTCGCTGAGAAAATGATACAGGACGGCAGAACAAAGTTGCCGTCAGACATAATAAAAATGTACCAGTATAATATAAATGCCCTTGGTGGATTTTTAATACCCTTTACTGACCGTACAGAAGCCCAACTGAAAAATTCAGGCGGCATGCGGCTCATTACAAATAAAAAGGTTGCAGACGAAATTGTTGACTATTGGAATGGCAAAGAAGGGCTTCAAAATATTGATAAAGATATCAAGGACCTAAGAATTAAGGCAAGAGAAAGATCTTACTTTATTTTTGATAACAAGTTCTATCCTGACGAGATGAAACCGGGAGCAGAGATAACGATTCGCGATAATGCTCAACTGCTGACAAACGACTATACCACCCTCGCTGAATTCGGTAACCGCGTAAACCACATTAAAAACATAACAATCATTTATATTCGATTGTTGCAAGTTCAACACGCAAAGGCAGATTCTTTAATCGCTGTAATTGATAACGAATTCAAACAATGAATCAGGGAACACGAACGCACGACAGCAGCTTTATAAAAGTTGGGCAGACGAACTAAATTTAAACGTTCAATTGCCAATCAGCTTCGTTGCAAATGTTTAGCGGAAGAACCATGAACGCCCAACCTTGCAAAGATGATAAACGTTCGCAGCGTAACAAAACCGGACAACTTTATTCAGTAAAAAATGACGGGCAAAAGTTTTACTGCTTTTCCGGTTCTGAAAACGGAAAGGCTGACATTGAGGCAACTCGTAAGCAGTGATGACAAAGAAATATTTGCGTTGCGTTCGGACGACAACGTAAACAAATACCTTGACAGGAAGCGGAGCAAATCAATTGATGACGCAGGGAATTTCATCCAGGCTATTACTGAAAACATTCAAAGAAACGATTCGATTTATTGGGCAATTACATTGAACGAAATTGACAAACTAATCGGGACAATCTGTTTATTTGACTTCACAAAAGACAATTTGAAGGCAGAAATTGGGTACGAATTATTACCCGGCTTCCAGGGAAAAGGACTAATGCAAGAAGCGGCTTCAAGAGTAATTGAGTTTGGCATTCAATATACTGGACTGAATTCAATAGAAGCCTATACGCACTCTGAAAACGAACGTTCGACAAGACTTTTGGAGAAATTGAATTTTAAAAAACATAGGGTTGTTGAGGACAACTTTATAGTATTTAAATTGACACAGCATGGCTGAAAGAAAGAACAACGAACCACTAACGGAGTATTGCCAATAGCGGAACTGGACATTGGAACAATTGCCTGTAACTTATTCCTTCGCATCCCGCTCCATGTTCTTCCCCACAAAATACCCAACCACAGCGCCAATGATTACGCCAATCAGCAAGGCCACATAACTTTCACCCGCCGCAAACAACGCAATCAGCCCGGCAAAAATGGCAAACAAAATGGCCCACACAATTCGCCCCTTTGTACGCTGGCCTGCGGGAATAGCGGAAGGTTTCTGGTAATGATGATGACCGGCACGGTTACGGCTTTGCGGCATAAGAAAATTTTTGCGATAAGGTACGAACGAAAATGAAACAAGCCGGTATGACCCAAGATGAAAGCGGAATGATTTTCATCACGCAAAGGCCGCAACTGCCCCGCATCTCTGTCGCAAACAAGGTGCACCAAAACAAGATGCTCTGCTTAGGTTTGTTTCATCAACACAAATCGTTTTTTATGCAAAAGATCACCCCGTTTTTATGGTTCAACGACAACGCCGAAGAAGCCGTCAATTTTTACTGCTTCGTTTTTAAAGAGGCCAAAGCCGGCGAGATGGTGCGTACCGGCCCCGAAGGCAAAGTACTCACGGCTCCCTTTGAACTGTTTGGACAAAAGTTTACGGCGCTCAACGGCGGCCCGCATTTCACGTTTACCGAAGCCGTGTCCTTCGTTGTTCATTGCGACGACCAGGAAGAGGTGGATTATTATTGGAACAAGCTTACCGAAGGCGGCAAGCCTTCGCGTTGCGGTTGGCTCAAAGACAAATTCGGCCTTTCGTGGCAAATTGTCCCGAAGGCCTTGCCAAAGCTCTTGGGCGATAAAGACCCGGCAAGATCGGGCCGTGTGATGCAAACCCTGATGCAGATGGACAAGCTTGACATTGCAAAGCTGGAAGACGCTTACGCAGGCCGCGAAACTACCGCTGCTTAAAACGCAGGACAATGACCAAACCGGTAAATGCTTTTGCATTCCGTTGACAGCAACGTTGTGTTAATGACCGCTCATGCCTTGCATGTTTTCTTTTGCTTTGCCGGTTTGATCCAAGGCCGTACGCAAACCTTTGGCCAGTTGTTCGGCGTTGCCAACGCCCCAATAATGAAGAAAGAAAATACGGGGCTGCTCGTGCACCATGTGGTTGTGAACCGCCACCACTTCAATGCCGGCCTCCACCAGGGCTTTTATCACCGGCGCCACTTCGTCTTCCAGCATGGTAAAGTCGCCGGCAACGGCGGCTTTTTCCGGTGTGCCCTGCCAGGCCGCCCAGGTGTTGAATCCAAGGAAAGTTGTAACGGTTAGTCCGTGTTCTTTTAAACTTACGTCAGGCCGGCCAATTGTGTATTTGTAAACCCCCTTGCTCATCTCGCCTTTGTAGCCAAGGATGGCATCAAGTGATTTTGTGTCGAGAGTGTTTTGCACGCTTTCGTTCGATGCCGTGCCTTTTGCCGGATCGCCGCCGCGCAGTTCATTTATTTTTTCCAGAACGGCTTTTGCTTTTTGCGCCATTGCATCGGTTGTGCCGCTGCCGCCCACGTGCATGTACATCACATTGGGATGGTTGCGTACAAAATGGTTGTGAATAGCGCTAATGGTTAATCCCTGGCGAACGATTTCCTGTTGCACGGGTTTAAGATCGGTTTCGGTCACCACAACGTCGCCCATAATCATAGCGCCATTGACCGAAGGCGTAAAAGCGATCCATGTTCCCAAACCCATTGCCGGAATGATTTTAAAGCCATCCACCGTAATGCTTAAATCGTTTTGCGGAACGGTAACTTTGTATTCACCCTTGCTCGCCTTTCCTTTTACGCCCACGATCCGTTCAATGAGCAAAGTATCCAGCGGCATTGCTGAAGCGGCGCTCGTTTCATTCATTCTTTTAGCGGCATCTTTTTTCTTGCTGGGTTCTTGCGCAGCGGCGTTAAAAAGAAGAAGAAGGCTGAAAAAGGCGAAGGTTGTTCGCAAGGTTTTCGTATTCATAAACAAAAGATGAGGAGGTTTGAATTCAAAGGTATCGAAGCCTTGCATCAAACCGCACGGGAAAGCGGCCTAACTTTAAGCACAATCATTTTGCATGAGCAAGACCGTCATTATCACCGGAGCCACCGGAAATTTGGGAAGCGCCGTCACCAAAAAGTTTTTGGCCGAAGGCTACACCGTCATCGCCACCGTTACCTCCGAAGAATCAAAAAAAGAATTGCCGCAAAGCGATAAACTGCAGGCCGAAATTGTGAACCTAACCGACGAAAACGAAACCGAAAATCTTGTTCAGCGAACCATCGCACAACACAAAAGGCTTGATGCGGCACTGTTGCTTGTGGGCGGCTTTGCGATGGGAAACATTGGCGCAACAAAAAGCGGCGATATAAAAAAACAACTGGCGCTGAACTTTGACACGGCTTACAACCTTGCAAGGCCCCTGTTTGCACACATGATGGAAAACGGTGAAGGCCGCCTTGTTTTTATTGGCTCGCGGCCAGCGCTTAACGCTGCGGCCGGAAAAAATTTAATCGCCTACGGCTTGAGCAAATCTCTTCTTTTTAAACTTGCCGAATACCTGAACGAAGAAGCCAAAGGAAGGAACGTAACCGCGACGGTGGTTGCGCCGAGCACCATTGATACGCCGCTCAACCGCAAAGACATGCCTAACGCAAATCCCGACAACTGGGTAAAGCCCGAAGCACTCGCCGATGTTTTAGAATTTGTAGTTTCGGGGAAAGCCGCACCGTTGCGGGAAACCGTGTTGAAAGTGTACAACAATTCATAATGCCTTTTTACTTGTGAAGCGGTCATGATCTTCACAACATTTAATGCCATTTTATTTTCTCACTACAATCAAACTTGCTTGCGTGAACGCGAAAAAATCACTGATGATCCTGGTGGCCGGCCCCTACCGCTCCGGCACAGCCGACGACCCGCAAAAAATTGCGGCCAACGTAAAAGCCATGACCGATACGGCTCTCGAAATTTACCGGATGGGGCACTTACCCGTTTTGGGCGAATGGTTTGCGCTGCCGCTCATTGAAGCCGCGGGTTCCAAAGAAACAGGCGATGAAATCTTCAACGAAATCTTTCATCCCCTGGCCGTGCAATTGATAGATCATTGCGATGCGGTGTTGCGCATTGGCGGCGCGTCAGCGGGTGCGGATGAAATGATAAAGACCGGAAAGGAAAAAGGAAAAATCATTTTCTTCAGCAAAGAAGAAATACCAAAGCTGAAAGAAGAAAACGCCTTGGCTTAGTTTTTTGTTCTTGTTTATAAATTTCTAAAAATGGACAAGAAGCTGCAAGATCAAATTGCCATTATCACCGGGGCCAGCAGCGGCATTGGCGCAGGCGTTGCAAAAGCCATGGCCGCCGTCGGCGCAACGGTTGTCATCAACTACCCGGTAGATGCGGCTAAAGACATGGCCGAAGCCGTAAAGAATGAAATCAGTTCTTCGGGTGGCAAAGCCATTGTTTACAAAACCGACGTGAGCAAAGAAGAAGAAGTCAAGCAAATGTTTGCCGACACCATCGCACAGTTTGGAACGGTGGACATTTTGGTAAACAACGCAGGCCTGCAAAGAGACGCACCGTTCACCGAGATGACGCTGGAGCAATGGAACTACGTGTTGAGCGTAAACTTAACAGGACAGTTTCTTTGTGCCCGTGAAGCCGTCCGCGAATTTCTTCGCAGAGGCATTAGCAACAAATCAAAATCGGCGGGCAAAATTATTTGCATGAGCAGCGTGCACGAAGTGATTCCCTGGGCGGGCCACGCCAACTACGCCGCGTCAAAAGGCGGCATCATGTTGCTGATGAAAACCATCGCGCAGGAATTTGCCTCCAAACGTATTCGCGTCAACAGCATTGCACCCGGCGCCATTCAAACGCCCATAAATCGCGATGCCTGGGACACGTCGGCGCACCTGCAAAACTTATTAAAGCTTATTCCGCAAAAACGCATTGGGCAAGTAGAAGACATTGGCAACGCGGCCGTGTGGCTTGCCAGTGATGATGCGGATTACGTGAACGGAACAACCTTGTTTGTGGACGGCGGCATGACGCTTTATCCGGGCTTTGTGGACAACGGGTAAAGCGGCATACGGCCCATCCCTTTCAACCTTTTCTTAAAGCGGAAGACGATGCCAAAGCCCTTCCCGGTAGGAAGGGTATGAAGAGCCTGAAGGCAGCAAAACATACTGCTTTCAAAGAGATTGAGAAAAACAAGAGACGTCGTAAAGCAAGGGCTGTGCGCAGATGGCCTTTCCACCAGGAAGGTCAGGATGGGCCG